>Ga0068713_1000308_pt1 | contig 94868 bp, 72 predicted proteins | sample MTBAKSrepl2MetaG_FD_62223 | JGI IMG/M metagenome (GOLD analysis project Ga0068713, IMG submission 62223) | Enrichment culture microbial communities om Arthur Kill intertidal strait, New Jersey, USA, that are MTBE-degrading - MTBE-AKS2 (Arthur... | ecosystem: Environmental > Aquatic > Marine >... | reverse complement strand
AAAGACCTCACAGTGCGTTGAACTACATGACACCGGCCCAGTTCGCGGCCAATCCTTGGGGCGCCGACTCCGCCTCGCTTCACTCGGCTTCGCCGATGCCCCAAGGACCAGTGACGGAAATCCGGGAACCATGAAAAAAACTCTCATAACTACTGGACCAAAAACTGGGGGCTTGACACCGGTGTTGGGTAAAAACTATGATTGTATAGACATTTCATGCCGATAAGGAGAAGCCGATGGCTCAATCTAAGGGGAAGATACAATTGGTGGATAAACAAATCGAACAGGCAAGAAATGATATCAGAACGGACAAGCTGGACATAACTTTTGGTGAGTTATCAAACCTTTACGATAATGGCGAATTGATTATTCGGCCAGAATTCCAAAGACTCTTTCGATGGAGTCCCACCCAAAAAACTCGCTTTATTGAATCAATTCTTCTTGGGTTTCCGACACCAGCGATATTCGTATCCGAGGATACAGACGGCATTTGGGAGTTGGTAGACGGACTCCAGAGACTCTCAACTGTTTTTGAGTTCATGGGTGTTCTCAAAGATGCAAGCGGCAACGCGGTACCTCCCTCTGAGTTGGCTAAGCTGGGTCACAAACCCAGAATCCCTTCTATGGCTGGAATACGATTCGCGGAATTAAGCTTACAAGCCAGGTTATCCATAAAGCGCGCAGGATGTCGCGTTGAAGTTATAAAGGTCGGCAGCAAGCCAACGATGAAGTATGAAGTTTTTGAGAGACTGAACACAGGAGGATCAGGACTAACGGCACAGGAAGTAAGAAACTGCATTTTTAGAGCTACAAATCCAGAGTTTATCGAGTGGATCGAGGAGTTGGGAGCATTTTCATATTTCCACGATAATCTTGGTCTGTCAGAGTATCAAGAGAGTACTATGTTCGATAGAGGCCTTGTTCTTCGATACTTAACAGTGAAGAACGCTTATCAAGAATTTGAGCACGATGTAGAGCCGTTCGTGACAGACTTCATTCGGCAAGTGCTTGAGGGTGAACGGGATCTCGATAGAGAAGAAGAAACTAATACCTTTGAAAAGACATTTAGGCGGATCGCTGAATCTATGGGCGAAGATTCTTGGAGACACTACCGTGATGGTAGACACGCAGGGCCTTTCTCGGTTTATGTTTTTGAAACAGTAAGTGTTGGGGTAGCCCTGAACATTGGTTCCATTATCGGGATGAGTAGTGAGGCTCTTAAAGAACGAATAGTGAAGTTTAAAGAGCATCGCACATTCGTTGACAACACTGGTGCCGGAGCGAATATCAAATCTAAGTTTCTGGGTCGAATGACGTTCGCCATCTCGTACTTCGCCGGTTAAGGAAGTATTAATGAACTCGCTTGAAGCTCTTCTTGAGCAGATAACTAACAATCTCGACGAACGCAGATTGGAGTTCACGAACCTCCGGCGGGTGGTTCTTGACTATGAAGGGAAGCCGCTTGAGCCAACGGTAGTTCGTATGGGTATTCCAATCATATATGCCAATTGGGAAGGATATGTTAAAGAGATCTGTCAGCTGTACCTAGAATACATTGAGACAACGGTTAGCCGGTGCAACTATTTGCAGCCAGCTATTTTAGGATATCTATGGACACCGCTGCTGAGGCCTATAAGCGGAGGCTTTAACCACGAACGTTCAAAGTCAGTCGCCGAGCATGCGCTTTTCAAGCTACTTGAGCCTGTCTCTTTTTCATCAAATGAGAAGGCTATAGACACCAAGTCAAATCTCAAGTATTCGGTGCTTAAGGAGATTTGTACGTGCCTATGTCTTGATATAACTACATTAACTAGATGGGAAAAACACATTAATGCTCTTGTGAATCTTAGGAACAATATATCTCATGGCGTCCCACCAGAGAAATTGATGTATTCTGAGTTCTGTAGCTATATACATCAAACTTTGGAGATTATGGAGGCATTCGAACACGTTATTATTTCGGCTTTGTCATCTAAGGCATTTTGTAGGTTTTAGCATTGCTGTACCATGACTATTACTATAGTAATAGTCAACGTCATTGGCTCAAGCGTCGGGTTTGTATGCCAACCTGCAGAATCTTACTTTGAGTCCTTTCTTTCTTGGATTTCTTCGGCCTGCACGGTATTGCCCGCAATATAGCCTGCGGGATGGGCTCAGTTGATCTCCCCCACATCTGAAACACTCGTCCGAAACCCGCTCATTCAAAGCCCATACCGGCGCTTCTTGCAGTCTCTGTCTCTATGCGATTTCCGGCCAAGGCTCTCTCTCCTTCCGGGATGGGAGGCGGAACGGGGACTCCCGAGGTCTTCTTCACCGCGGCGAATTGGGGGGGGCAGACGTGCAGGCAGGTTCCGCACTTGATGCATTTCTCCTGGTCGATTACATGGATCCGACGTTTCCCTCCCGTAATGGCTCCCACCGGACACTTCGCCAGGCAGATCATGCAGGCCCGACACGCTTCGGGATCAATATGGTACGAGACCACTTCGCGAAATAACCGGTCGATTTCGTCACGTTCGTACAAGGCGCTGTAGTCTTCTTCCTTTTCCAGGCGCAACGCCAGCTTCTCCTCTTTCACCATCTTGATGTAGGGAATGAGCCGGGCAACCCCTTCCAGCCTGGATCGGCATTCCGCTTCGTTCATGCCTTCGCCTTCTCCGATGGGCCCCAACAGGCGCACCTGGGCGACAAAGTCGTTCATGATCTCGGCGAAACGCATTCCTTCCGAGGCGGAAATCCATTCGATTCGTACCCGCTTCGGGTTCACCCCTATGTGCTCCAGCAATTTCCTGCACAGATGAACCAGGTTCCATGCATGATAGTTGCCCTCGGTACTATAATGACACTCCCCGGGCCAACATCCGCCGATAAACACCCCGTCGGCTTCATGGAGGAAGGCTCGAAAAATGAAAGACAGGTCCATTCTGCCCGTACACATGAGCCGGACAATCCTGATTTCCGGTGCATATTGAAGTCTGGAAACTCCAGCCAAGTCCGCAGCGGAATATCCTCACCAATTGCACAAAAAACCCAATATCCTGGGTCTGAACTCGAGGCGTGCTCCCATCTTCGTATCACCCCTTCTTTGCCCGGCTGTTGAAAAACGCCATCCGTCGTCACGCCGACGGTCCCGCCTTCGGCGTGACTTGCATCGCATCGTTTTGCACCCGCCTGCCCGAAATACGGTTTATGAACGGGCCGCTAGGAAACCCGAAACGCCGCGTCAATCTGCCGATGGACCTCCTCGTCCGTGTAATGCTTCAGTGAGATGGCGTTTGTGGGACACTTGGCGTTACAGAGACCGTCCCCCTTGCACAGAACGGCGTTGACCCCGGCCTTTTTGCTTCCCCGTATATCCTGAAACGTTATGGCCCCGTACGCGCAAGCCGATACACACGCCCCACAGGCAATACACTTCTTTTCATCCACTTCGCATACGGAACCGGAAGCCGTAACGAAATCCCGTGAAAGAAGGCTGATGGCCCGGCCGGCGGCTCCGTAAGCCTGGCTGATGGTCTCCGACAGGTGCTTGGGGTAGTGCGCCGCACCACACAGGAAAACGCCGTCCGCGGCGAAATCCACGGGCCGTAATTTCACATGGGCTTCCTGGAAGAACCCGTCGGGATTCAAAGGGACCTTGAATACCCGGGCAATTTCCAGACTTCCCGCCGAGGGAATCACGGCGGCGGCCAGGACGAGCGTTTCGGCGTCAATGACCAGCTTCCCGCCCAAAATCGGTTCCGTCACGGTGACCCGTAACACGCGCCGCCCATCCGCCTCCGCCGCTTCCACCCGAGGCTTATCCTGCGGCTCATAGCGGATGAATCGTATATCCCGGCCCGATGCTTCCCGGTAATAATCCTCCCTGAAGCCGTACGTCCTCATATCCCGAAAGAGAATGTAAATATCCATGGCCGGGTTCATCTTCTTCAACTTCAAGGCGTTCTTGATGGATTGGCTGCAGCATATCCGGGAGCAATAATTGCGGTCTTCCTGCCGGCACCCTACGCATTGGATCATCACCAGGCTCTGCGGCCGGTTCAGCCGCTCCTCTCCCCGGTGGATTTGCTGCTCCAATTCCAACAGAGTCAGGACCCGGTCGTCGGTTCCATACAGGTACTCGACAGGCGTATACTCCTGGGCCCCGGTGGCCAATAGGGCCGCTCCGTGGCGGATCTCCGTGATCCTTCCCCTGGACTCCACCCGGGTTGTGAAGTTACCGACATAACCGGAAACCTCCGTGACGACGGCATCCGTCAACACGTGGATCAGAGGGCGCCTGTACACCTTGCGTATCGTATCCTGCAGATAGGCTTGAACATCCAGGCCTTCCAGGGTGAAAAAAAGCCTTCGAGCCATCCCGCCCAAGTCGGATTCCTTTTCCACCAGGTATACCTCGAATCCCTGGTCGGCCAGGCTCAAGGCGCAGGTCATGCCCGCCGGCCCTCCTCCCACCACCAATGCCGTCTTGTCGACGGACAGATCAAATTCCTGCAAGGGCTGTAGGAAAACGGCCCGCGCCACGGACATGCGGACCAGATCCTTGGCTTTTCGGGTGGCTTCTTCCTTCTCCCGGGAGTGCACCCAGGAGCAGTGTTCCCGGATATTGGCCATCTCGAAGAAGTACTGATTGACGCCGCCTTCCCGGAGCGTGTCCCGGAATAACGGCTCGTGCGTCTTGGGGGTGCAGGCGGCCACCACCACCCGGTTGAGTCCTTTTTCACGGATGGTCTTGGATATCTGCTCGGCCGCATCCGTGGAGCATACAAAAAGACTCTCTTCGGCATGGACCACGTGATCCAGCATCAGGGAATACTCCACCACGGAAGGCACATCCACCACTCTCCCGATATTGGCCCCGCAATGACAGACAAAGACCCCCACCCGGGGTTCCTCGTTCGAGACATCCCTTTCCGGGGGATACGCCCTCTCCCGGGCCAGCTTTCCCCGCCGGTATTCCAGCAGTCGGCCGCAAAGGGCTTCCGCGGCTCCGGCGGTCACCACGGACTCGGGTATGTCCATGGGCCCTTGAAAGGCCCCGCTAACGAAAACTCCCGGACGGGTCGTCTCCATGGGATTGAGCGGATGGGTCTTGCAGAAGCCGTACTCATTGAGTTCGATGCCGAACTTTGCGGCGACGCCCTGCACGTCCACGGGAGGATTCAGGCCCACGGACAGCACCACCAGTTCGAATTCCTCCTCCTTCACACCCCCTTCGGGGGCGGCGTATCGAAGGGTTATATTCCCGGTTTCCGGAATCTCTCTTCCCAGGGATACGTAACTTCGTATGAATCGAACCCCGGGAAGACGCTCCGCCCGCTGGTAGAATCGTTCAAAATCCTTGCCGTACGAACGAACGTCATTGTGAAATACGGCGGCCTGCACGCCGGCGTCATGGTCCTTGGCCAGAATGACCTGCTTCTGGGTATAGGAGCAGCATACCGCGGAGCAGTAACGGTTGCCTCCCGGGTTGACCTGCCGGGAACCGACGCACTGAATCCAGGCGATGCTATGTGGATGCTTCCCGTCGGAAGGCCGCCGGATCTCCCCTTCGTACGGGCCCGTGGCGCACAAGAGCCGTTCGAAATCCAGGCTGGTCACCACATTGGCCAGCTTACCGTAGCCATAGTCGCCCCTCGGCTTGGGATCGAATGTTTCGTAGCCCGGAGCCAACACGACGGCTCCTACGTTCACTTCGATCCGTTCCGCTTCCTGGTGGAAGTTTATGGCGTCGTTCTTACACACCGCCTGACAGATCGTGCACTTCCTTTCCTTGAGATACAGGCAGTTTTCATCGATGTACGTGATTAGAGGGACCGCCTGAGAAAAGTATATATGGATGGCTTTGTTGGATGACAGGTCCTGGTTGAACGGATCCTTGACATGGACGGGGCAGTATTCCACACATACGGTGCACCCGGTGCACCTGTCTTCCATCACGTATCGGGGCTTTCGAGTCAGGGTTACCCGGAAGTCGCCGGCTTCCCCCTCAACCCGGTCCACCTCCGTGTAGGTGAGTATCTCTATATTGGGATGCCGGTCGCACTCGATGAACTTGGGAGATTCGATGCACATGGAGCAATCATTGGTCGGGAAGGTTTTATCCAACTGGGCCATCTTTCCGCCGATGGCGGGGGATTTCTCCACCAGGAAAACCTTGTACCTCGATGTGGCGAGATCGAGAGCCGCCTGGATGCCGCTGATACCCCCGCCGACAACCATGACGTCTCCGAACCGGCTGATCGAAGATCGGTTCACCTGCTGTTCCTCAAGGGGTTGCTTTTCCACGTCGCTCCATTCTCATGCTATCCCGGTGCGTTCCTTTCAGATCGTCCCACCGACCGTCCAGTTGCTATAGTACTTCCTGAACAATCTCCGTTATGTCCCTGATTGCAGGGAGGTTATCATTCGCCATGGTTGACCTGCTGTCCTCAAAATGGGTGATGCAATAGGGGCAACACGTAGCCAACACCCGGGCTCCGATCCTACCGGCTTGTTCCAGTCTGAGATCGGAAAATCGCTCCCCCTTGGGGGTCTCCATCCAGATCCTGCCTCCGCCCCCGCCGCAACACAGGCTGTTTTCCAGCGACTCGGGCATTTCTTCCATCTCCAGTCCGGGTATCCGCTTCAAAATCTCCCGCGGCTCGTCGTAGATGCCGTTATGCCGCCCCAGATAACAGGGGTCGTGATACGTAACCTTCTTGGGGTATTCTTTCTTGAACTCAAGTCTTCCGCTACGGATAAGCTCCAGCAACAATTGGGAAATATGGATCACCTCGAAGTTCACCATAAATTCGGAGTACTCGTTCTTGAAGGTATGGTAGCAATGAGGGGAAGAAACCAGAATTTTCCGGACCCCGTTTTCGATAAAGGTCTTGATATTTTCCCGGGCCAACCGTTTGAACAATGCTTCGTCGCCGGTCTTGCGAATGCTTTCTCCACAGCAATTTTCCCTGGGACCCAGGATTCCGAAATCCACGCCCGCCCGGTGGAGAATACCCGCCGTGGCTGCGGCCACCTTTTTCAATCGGGGGTCATAGCTGAGATAGCAGCCTGGGAAATACAGGATCTCCATGCCCTCGGCGAAGGTCTTGACGGAGAGGCCTTCCGCCCACTTCGCCCGGTCTTTGCGTTGTTCGTTCAAGGGGTTTCCTTCACCGACGAGGCTTGCACCCACGGTGCGCACGGGACGGGCGGAAGGCGCAAAGACCCCGTACTCCGTGGCGATTCGGCGCAAGGAAACGCCGGATTCGATTTGCTTTACATCCCGGGGGCACCGTTCGGGGCAGATACCGCAGGTGGTGCAACGCCAGAGATCTTCGCTTTCTATCTCGGTGAGGCCGAAGGTGGCCTGTCGAACCAGGCGGCGCATACTGAAGGTCCCGACTCGGTTCCACGGGCACACGGCGTCGCAGAGCCCGCATTGATAGCATAATTTGAAGGCGTCCCCGCCCCTGGCCTTGATCAGGTCGATGATTTCTTTATAGTCGGCGACCGTTTCCACTGTCTTTCCTATCAGGCTGTTGAAAAACGCGATCTGCTTTCACGCCGGGGGCGTCACGCTTCATGCTTCGTCGGGCCGTCAGCGCTTTTTGGCCATGGACATTCGCGCCACGGCATCCCGTATCTTTTGAAGTCCGTGCTTGCCCGCCAACGCCTCCAATCCGATTTCCATCTCCCGGTGCGTTTCTTCTTCCTCTTCGATCTCTTCTTCCCTTTCTTCGTAAATCAGGGCGTCGTTAAGGCACCATTGAACGCACATAGGTTCGGGCAGAGGCGGATCGCTTTCACACAGGTCGCAGCGTAGAGGAAGCCCCGAATCCGGTTCCTTGAAAACGTCCCGGGACGGACAGGAAGCCCTGCAGAAAGAACACTCGTCGTATTCCTTTCCGTCAATGGTATACTTGTCTCGGGCGGCGCATTCGGCTTTCACGTACTCACCCGCATATACGGGGACATAGATGTCCCTCAGCGGCTCGTGAATCACCCGAATCCGGGATCTCGACGGGTTGTTGCCGCTGTATTTCGGCGTCGCGTGGAAGCCGGAACAGACGACCTCGCATGCCCGACACCCGTTGCACTGGTCGACGTCAACCCGTATGGTTTTGACGATTCTTTTCTTCTTCTCAGTCTTCACGGCGCACTCCCTCCACGCCCATTTCCATTATTCTTTGGAAGGAATATCCTTGGAAGGAGTACCATCCGTATCGTCGAAAATCCCCATGTTCAGGAATTCTTGAACGACGTAGTCCAAAGAAAGCTCCTCTAAAGACTCCCGGGTGGGAATCCCCTGACGGTTCCACCCCTTAAATTGGTAGTACGCATCCAACAGCTTGGACTCAAGTTCCGGAAATCGCTTTTTCCAGTGATTCTCCGGAGGCTTCTCATCCTTCCGCCTCATCCCTCTTGCTATATTGACGGATCGAACCAACGTCCTGTTTCTCTTGGCGACCTGGGATAGCGCGGCTTCGTCCATCTCGACGCCCGTCGCCGAGGAGATCAGGGCCGGCAGATTGTGTATGTGGTACGGAGGTTTCAGGGGAAATGAGGACAAACCGGCGCATATACCCAGGGTGTCGTCAATGTAGTGCATCTTTTCCTGCCAGTCGACAATCTCACAGGTGGCCTCGATGGACGGATAAAAGGGAATGGAGTTTTCTCCGCGCGGCTCCCAGTCCACGAAATATTGCTTGAATTTTTCGTTGGGAACCTGAATCCAGTCCTTTACGAACGCCTCCCGGTCTTCTCTCTTGGCAAAAGGCGCCTGGGGGAATTGTCCTTCGATTTGGGTGATGTTCATCTTTTCGCCGGTGCAATACATGAGGAAATAAATGGGATTCAGCATTCCCAGCTTGAGAGGCAGCTGCTCGTGTCTCTTGATGTTGTTGTGCGCATAGGCTTCCGAACCCCGGCCGATGCGCCGGGCCGCCCAATGCGTGCCGTCGGCCAGAACATCTCCGATCCCCTCCCGCCGGACGATGCGGTCCAGCAGCCAAATAAACCGTCCCTCGTTATCGGAGGGCATTCCGGCCATGTCCCGATCGGTCAGAATGCCCGCTTCGTACAGTTCGACGGCGAACGCCATGACCTGCGGGGCCGAAAAGGCGTCCACGCCGTATTCCGTGGCGCGCTGGGCGATCTTGAAACCAAAATCGAGGTCCGTCATGGACGCCATGGTATAGGTGAGTTTCGAGTAGCACTTCATCATGTACGTCGGGAGCCCGGGCGCTTTAATGGTGGCGCCGCATTTCAGCGGGCAGTTGTAGCAGCTTATGAATCGCTTCCGCACGGATTCCAGGCTCTCCGTCCATTTCTTCTCCACTTCTTCGGTCCAGTAATCTTTGAGACGGTGGCGCGCATTGCCCCAGGCGAAATTGGTGGTGTGCCATTCCTCGTCGTGGATGGCCATTTCTTGAGGTGATCCGAGCCCGGCCAGAATGGGGGGTACCCCCTGGATGGGGTTTTCCGCTCGGAATTGTATGTACTCGAGGACCTGGTTGCAGCAGTCCATAAACTGGTCCGGGCGGGCGACATGGATGTCGTTGGTTCCACGAACGGCGATGGCTTTCAGCCCCTTGTCCCCCATAACGGCGCCGATTCCCCCCCGGCTGGCGCTGGACCTTCCCTGTTCGACGGAGGCGAAATACACCCGGTTTTCCCCGGCCAGTCCGATGGCGGACACCTGGGCTCCGGGCTCCTTCAGTTCCCGCCGGATGAGTTCCGAAGTCTCCACGGCGCCTTTGCCTCGCAGGTGGGAGGCGTCGCGTATTTCAATGGTGTCGTTGTGGATCCACAAGTACACCAGATCAGGGGACCTCCCGCGAACGATCACCTTGTCATAACCGGCGTATTTCAGTTCCGGGGCCCAGAATCCTCCCATCATGGAGAACGCCATCAGCAACGTCTGAGGAGAGATGGTGGATAGAATGGTGCGGTTGCAGCCTATGGCGGGCGTGCCGCACAACAGACCCGTGCCGAAGATCAGCAGATTATCCTCGGAAAACGGAGCCGTTTCAGGGGGTACCCGGTCCCATAAGATCTTGGCGTTGGTGCCCAGACCCCCGAGATGCAGTTCCGTCACCCTGGGATCCGTCGGTACTTTATCGATGCTTCCCCGGGACAGATCGATTTCCAGATTAAAACCCGTTTCTGCGTACCTCATGGTTCCACCTTGTATGCATGCCCCGCCGGCAGGCCGTCCAAAAACGCGATCCGCCGCGTTGCGCTTTACCCTTCCTCTTTGCGGCGTACGGGTTGTACGCCTCATTCCTCAGGATTCGCACGCCTTGCATCTCATCGTTTTTCATCAGCCTGCCCGCAATACGGTTTATCAACGGGCTTAAAAGCACCGTTCCGGTACGATCCGGGGGGCCGGAAGCCGGATGGCGCGGGGTGTCGGGTTGGGAGGGGATGGGAAACAGGAAGGACACGGCCTCCTCGCAGATCCGGGTGAACCCCGGACTCGTGACGGGAAGGGTCTTTCCGGTTCTTCGCAAGGGCGCCCTGGGGATCTTCAAGGTCTTTCAGCACCGGAGAAGATCGCATCGCCTCTCCCGTCCGTGTCGGTTCCCCCCAATTCTTCCTCCGCACGGGCGTACCCGAGATTCCTCCCTGGAAGTCGTCTTCAGTCCAGGCGGACGATCTTGACGCGACATCCCACCCAGCTTCTGGGCAGATAGATCCGGCCGCTGACCCCGCTCGGCATGACCTCCCTCTCCACCATCTCCTCGCCATAGGCCTCCAGCTTGATCTTTTCCCCGCTTCCGGGCGGCGGAAGCACGTTTGCCTGTGCCGAGCGGTTTCCTTTGGTCCGGCATGGCTCCCGTCCCCGATGACTCCCGAATTCCCCTTTATAATTAATAGATTACCTAGTATTTAGTTACAATATAGCCATAATATAACTACCTGTCAAGGATAAAGAGGGGGCTCCGGGTACACGGGAAGCGACTCCCAGCGGGGGAAAGTGCGAAGCGGCCCGCGTGGAGGACAGGGGGACAAGCCCTCCCCTTACCAGGCCGTTGATACGCCGGCCTGCGGGCAATAAAGCTTATCAAGGGGCTGCTATGGGATTCTCAGGCATGGATCGTCAACTGCCGCCACAGGGGTTCCGGCTCGGAAAGATAGGAAACCCGAAACAGATCCTCGCCGGAGCGCTCGGCGCGGGCAGGCGGATAGAACACCAGTTGCCGTTCCTGGTTGGTCATCACGGGAAATCCATAGGGGATGTTGACGTAGCGGAATCGATGCCCGTTGTCCTGGTACCGTTGTACGAACTCCAGATGGTTTTCCAGGCGTTTCTGATTGGCGTCGCTTCCCAGGGCGGGGATCCGATCGAGCAGGCCCTGGATGGCGGTTTTGAACGCCGGATCGATCTCCCATCCCGCGGAGTTCCTCCCGCAAGCCATGGCCGCGGCCATGGTGGTCCCCGTTCCCAGAAAGGGATCCAGCACGGTGTCCCCCCGCACGGAGTACATGTTCACCAGCCGGTAGGCCAATTCGAAGGGAAACGCCCCGCTACGGGAACGGGTTTCCTTGCCGGAAAGGTTTTGGGATGCGCCTCTCAGATCCATCCAGACATCCGAAAACCAGAGGTTCCGCTCTTCCCAGAAATAGGCGCTCCGCTGCCGGTTGCCCCGTTCCTCCGCGGTGGCGAAAATGCGTTTCGAGCCCTTCCTCGCAATGAGGATGTATTCGTGTTCCAGAGTTACGTAGGCCCCTCCCGGCAACATGCCCGAACCCATGAACTTGTTGGGCGCGTTGGTGGGTTTTCGCCAGAGGATGTTGGGCAGTCCGGTAAAGCCCGCTTGAAACAGACCGAGCAGAGCCCGGCTGTGGTTCGAAAACAGTCTGAAGTCCCCGTTTATGGTGCGGACGGCGTCCCCGATATTCAGGCAGAGAATCCCCCCCGGTTTCAGTACCCGGTATGTTTCGAGCCACACCGCGTCCAGACGCGCGTGCATGCACTCAAAAGCGCGGCCCCCCTCCCCTTTCTCCAAGGCGCCGGGAACTTGTGGATCCCATTGGGAAAACACCGAATCCCACATTTCGATCATGGGATACGGCGGAGACGTGACCACCAGGTGAATGCTTTCCGGCGCCAGGGGTTCGAGAGAGGAAGCGTCCCCGAAAAACACGCGGTGCTCCGTCTGCAACTCCATGGAAACCTCCGGTTGTCTCTGGCTTTGAGGGACCAACCAAGCATATTTTCGAGTTCTCCGCAAGACGAAACCGGAATCCGGGCCGACCCCGGCAGGACGCGGATCCGTACCTCGCCGTTTCGAGCCTGCCTCGGCGGTTCATTTGATGCCTCTTTTTTGATATGATACCGTTCCGTGCCGACGGCGCAGCCGTTGAGGAGTCGGAACCCGGATTCCGCCTTGAAGAGAAGATGCCGGGCGCGGGAGTCCCGAAGAACGCGGGATGAGGCTCCGGGTATTCGGCGCGGCGACGCGACTCGTGTCTTTCGGAGGTCTTTCCGGTCAGGAGGTTTCCTTTGATGAAGTTTATCGTGGCCCAACTCGCTTTTCTGTTCAAGGGAAAACTGAGTCAAACCAACATAAAGCTTCTCTCGAAGTTTTTCTTGATATTGCTGGCTTTCTTCATAATCTACAGCGTACTATTTCATTTTCTGATGAAGTTCGAGAACCGTGAGTATTCCTGGATCACGGGCTTGTACTGGACACTTACGGTAATGTCGACTCTGGGATTTGGAGATATAACGTTCAACAGCGATATAGGCAGAATATTCAGCATTATAGTGCTGCTCAATGGCATAGTATTCTTGCTTGTTATATTGCCTTTTACATTTATCCAGTTCTTCTATGCTCCCTGGTTGGATGCCCATAACAAGGCTCGCGCACCCAAGAGCGTTCAAGATGACGTCTCCGATCACGTTATATTTACCAATTTTGATTCAAGCACAACGTATATGATCGACCGATGCAGACAGTATACCATACCCTATGTGCTCCTTGTCCCGGAACTTACTCGAGCCCTGGAACTGTACGATCTCGGTTACAAGGTGGTGCTCGGCCAGTTGGATGATCCGGACACATACGCGCGGCTCCGAGTTTCTCAGGCAGCCTTGGTGGTCGTAATGAACGACGATATGGCGGCCACCAACATCATTTCCACCATTCGGGAAACCTCCGATACGGTGTCTACGGTAACCAACGCGGACCTGGACGATTCCCTGGACATTCTTCGCCTCGCAGGAAGCACCCACGTATTCCAGTTCACGAAGATGCTGGGAAAAGCCCTTGCCCGCAGGGTTCTCGGCATCAGCATGCAGGCCAATGTCATCGGCCGCTTCGACGAGCTGATGATCGCCGAGGCGCCGGCCATGCAAACCGTACTGCAGGGAAAAACCTTGGCGGAAAGCCGTCTCCGGCAGATCGCCGGAGTAACCGTGGTGGGTATATGGGAAAAGGGTCGATTTGAAATTCCGGGCCCCGAAACCCGGATCAATGCATCCACGGTGCTGGTGCTTGCCGGTTCGGAGGAACAGTTGGGCCGTTACGATGAAGTGATCCGGCTCGACAGGTCTCGGGATATTCAGCAGGGACCCGTTTTGGTGCTCGGTGGAGGCCGCGTGGGCCGATCGGTGGCCGAGACTCTGGAAGCGCGGGGAATCGACTACCGGGTGGTGGAAAAGCGCCCGGTCATCGCTTCGAAGAGCGAGAAATTCGTTCTGGGAAGCGCAGGGGATTTGGACGTCCTGATTCAGGCGGGGATTTACCGAACCCCCTCCATTATCGTGACCACCCACGACGACGACCTGAACATCTATCTTACCATCTACTGCAGGAAACTGAGGCTGGACGCTCAAATCATCAGCCGGGCCAGCCTGGACCGAAACATCAATACGTTGCATCGTGCCGGAGCCAATCTGGTCATGTCATTTACCTCCCTGTGCGCCAACACCATCATGAATCTGCTCAAGCCCGGAAAGCTCCTGATGCTTTCCGAGGGCCTGCATATATTTCGGGCCGTACTGGAATCTTCCCTCGTGGGGCGGTCCCTGGCGGAAAACCGCATCCGCGAAACCACCGGCTGCACCATCATCGCCGTAAAACGGGCGGAGCGCATGATCATTAATCCGGATCCCGAGATGGTTTTGCAGACCAAAGATGAGTTGATTCTTGTGGGTGCTGCGGACGCGGAAAAGGAGTTTATTCAGAAATACCCGGTTTCCTGACAACCCGTTGATAAACCGTATTGCGGGAGGACCGGTGCAAAATGATAAGATGCAAGTCACACCGCGGTGAGGATGATTGCTTTCCCGGCTTCTCGGCGGGCGTTGCGGAATATTGCGGCTGAAGGGGTCCTTTCATGTCCGGACTGGGTATGCGGAAGCGCGCCGGATCACTCGTGGAACCGGATTCATGTATCCGGTTTCCGGCTTCCACAAAATCTACTGAGGAGATTCGATCATGTGGTTAGTCTGGGTGGTCCTGGCGCTTCTGGTCTTCCTGGTTCTCGCGATGATCTATCGCTCGCAGGTTGAGACCACCCGGCAAAAAATGGAAGCGCTGAGGGAGGAGATCCTGTCCGGCGGGGACCGGTATATCATCGAGCCTCAGGAGGTTTCCTATCGCGGCTCGGAGCAAAAGTACGGCAGGATCAAGTGCGACGGAGTGGGCGGTGTAACACACACCCGGTTGGTTTTCGTACCGCTGGTGGGTAAGAGTCTCGACATCCCCCTGGAGCATATCCGTTCCGTCACGGAAACGCGGTGGTTTCTGGGAAGCGCCCGGTGGGGTTTCGAGCATCTGATCGTCGAGACGCGCGACGGCAATCGCATCGGATTTTTTACACGAAACAACGCCCTTTGGAAACAAAGACTGGCGGGAGCGGGAGTCCGAGTGGAAGAATGAGTTTGGTGCGGCGGATCTCTAATCATACGGCGACGTATCCGTTTTCAGGCATAATTCTTTTCATACGGTGAGATGGTATGATGTTCCTGGATCCAATGAAGACTGCGGTTCCAGGGCCCGCCTCATAAGCCCAGTACGGCCCGGGCCACGAGAAAATAGATGACGAGGCCTGTGGCGTCCACAAAAGTGGTGATGATGGGAGCGCTCACGACCGCGGGATCCACCCCCACACGCTGCGCCGTCATGGGAAGGACGACCCCCGCTATTGCGGCCATAGTGCATATGGATAGCAGGGATAAGGAAAGGACCAGCGCCAGCTGAAAACCAAACAGATAGGCCACGGGCGCCAAGGCCATGAGCCCCAGCATCACTCCCAAGAATACGCCCACCACCGATTCCTTCCGAAGTACGCGCACCATATCCCTAAACCGTACCTCACCGACCGCCATTGCCCTCACCACCAAAGTCGCTGATTGGGATCCCACGTTACCTCCCGTATCGATCAACAAGGGAATAAACAGAGCCAAGGTCACCACGGTTTCGAGGGCATGCTCAAAATACTCAAAAGGGGGTATCCACTTTTCCGGAATATCCACAAAGCTCTTCCGGCAAGCGGTATTCCCCGGTTGTCCTGAACGATATCAATATGTCAAGATCGTATTGGGATTACAAGCAGACAACGGGAGTTCACAACGCCCCGGATCGCCATACGAATTCCTCTCACGCAAGAACATGTTGCATAATCACAACATTTGATTATAGGATTTCAAGCAAAGGCGGTCTCATCTTCCAGCAGGCTGTTAAAAAACCCTATTGCGGCCAGGCTGATAGAAAGGCGGTCGGACATGCAGCATACCACTCGTAAGATCCCTGAACACGGACCGGCCGTGATCGAACAATGTGCGTTCATCCTGGAACATCTGGCCCATGGGGTGTTCACGGTGGACGAGAGAAGGCGGATCACCTTCTTTAATACAGCGGCCGAGGAAATCACGGGATACCGGCGGGGGGACGTTTTGGGGCGTCCCTGTCATGAGATATTCAAGAACCGCAATTGTCGCGATTTCTGCAAACTGGATGAAGCCGCCGAGGTGGGGCGCAAGGCACTCAATTTCGACCTGGAAATCGAGAATCCCGAAGGTCTGAAGATTCCGATCAACATCAGTGTGGTACCCATACTGGACGACCAGGGTCGGGTGGTCGGCGGCGTGGAATCCTTTGAAGACCGCTCCCTGATTCACGAGCTGTTGCGGAACATTCACAACAGCAACGAGCGCTTCAAGATGGTTCTGGATACCATGTCTTCCGCGGTGGTCACGGTGGACCGAAGCGGACGCATTCAGAGCTTCAACAGGGCCTCGGAGCATTTGACCGGGTACCGGCGGGAGGAAGCCATCGGCCATACCTGCCGGGAAATCTTCCAGGGGACTCTATGTGAGGGCAAGTGCCCATTTAAGAAGATGATGGATGAAGAAACGGATGCGGCCCGAAGATGGGAAATGGAAATCCGGGATCGTTCCGGACAGCGGATTCCCGTGCGGGTGTCCAGTTCGTTGTTGAAGAACGACTCGGGCCGTGTTGTGGGCGCGGTGGAAACTCTGGATAACCTGTCTCTGGTGTACGAACTGCAGAAGGAAATCAAAGGACGGTATCAACTGGGCGATATGGTAGGCCAGGGGCCCAAGATCCGCAAGATTTTTGAACTCCTGCCCATCTTCTCCAAGGGTACAACCACCGTGCTCATTACGGGTCCGACGGGGACAGGCAAAGACGTCCTCGCCCGGATCATCCACAGCTTGAGTGATCGCGCGGAAGAGGAATTCGTGAAAGTGAATTGCGCCTCTTTGCCGGAAAACCTGCTGGAATCGGAAATGTTCGGCTACAAAAAAGGAGCCTTTACGGGGGCCGTCGCGGACAAACCCGGTCTGTTTCAATCGGCTCATCTGGGTACGATTTTCCTGGATGAGATCGGAGACTTGCCCCTGTCTCTTCAAGCCAAACTGTTGCGCGTCCTCGAGGACCAGGAATTCTATCCCCTGGGGGCGCGAAAAACCGTGAAGGTGGATACCCGCATTATCGCAGCCACGAATCAAGACCTGAAACGTTTGGTGTCCGAGCAAAAGTTTCGGGCGGATTTATATTACCGGCTCAATGTAATCAACCTGGAGTTGCCTCCATTAGCGGAACGCCGAGAAGACATCCCGCTGTTGATTCGCTTCTTTCTGAGAAAGCTTAATTTAAGCAACAATAAGACTATAATAAATATACATCCTAATGCCATGCGTATTCTTCTGAACTATAACTATCCTGGGAATATACGAGAACTAAAGAATATCATAGAGCATGCACACATATTATGTCAGGGTACACAGATTGATATCAACCACCTCCCTTTGAATATAAGAGCACCCGAAAGTTATGAACCGGTTTTCACCGAATCGCGGAAGCAAGGGCCTACGGGGATAAGCGGAGCCGTAGCCGACGCCGAAAAGAAGCTCATCCTGAACGCGCTGGAACGTCACGGGGGAAGTCGTTCCAAAACCGCCCGTTTTCTCGAAATGGATCGTTCAACCCTTTGGCGAAAGATGCGGAAATACGGCATCGATGCATGACCCCGGCAGCCCGTGGATAGAAGACCGTATTGCGGGCAGGCTGGTGAAAGGCGATGAGATGCGGGCCACGCCGTGGCGTGGCGAGTCCTGAAAAATGAGGCGACTATAGTAGCCGCAATGACGGAGGAGGAAGCGTCACGCCGTTGACCTGAAAGCAGGTTGCGTCTTGAACGGCCCGATAAGGAATATTCATGGTTACGGATAAACGGAGCGGTTTGACAAGTAAGTTCTTTCAGGGCTTGGGGTTCCGTCTGAGCTTTTTCCTGGGCCTCATTTATCTGGGCTCCATCCTTGGGTTTTCGCTGATCTATGTCTCCTATCAGGAGAAACGGGCCATCTCGGATGTTCTTCTGGATGCAAACCGCTTCAGTGATACGTTGAAACACAGTATGGTTTCCGCCATGCGGACCGGCCATCGGGAAACCATCGAGACCACTGTCGAGGCCCTGGCGGATCGGAACTGGATCGAGCTTGTCCGGATCATCAATAAAGACGGTCTGATTTCATACACAACGAAGCCTCAGGAGATCGGGGAACGCATCGAGCAGGACCATCCCGCTTGTATTCGGTGCCACAGCCTTGCCCCACCGCCGCGGGAGCTTCCTCTCGCGGAACGAAGCCGCATATGGAAGAAGGCGGACGGATCCAGGCGGGTGGAGGTGGTTACTCCGATTCTCAATTCCGAGGGCTGTTCCGCTTCCCCCTGCCACCTTGAACCGGGAAAGCAGAAGGTGCTCGGCATACTGGACGTGGTCATGAGCCTCGACCCCGTGGACCGGGCCATTGCCCACCACAAAAGGAACTTCTTATTATTGGCCCTGGGACTGTTCCTTTTAGTCACCACCGTCAGTGGCTGGTTGATACGTTCCAGCGTGCTGAAACCTCTGTCCGAACTGGCCTCCAGCGCCCAAGAAACGGCCGCGGGCAAGCGTACCGAATTCACTCCCGGGAGGAGCAAGGATGAGATCGGCGCCTTGGCCGCCGCGTTGGATGAAATGAGGAAGAGGATCACCCAGAAGACGGCCCTTTTGGAAAAGAGCCGGAACGCGTACCAGACTCTGTTCGAACGGGTTCCCTGCTATATAACGGTTCAGGATCGGGATCTCAAGCTGGTAACCTATAACCGGCAGTTCGCCCGAGAGTTCGGACCTGTGGACGGGGAGTACTGCTACCAGGCGTATAAGCGCAGAGACGCTCCCTGCGAGAATTGCATGGTCGTTCAGACCATGGAGGACGGTCAGGTACACAGCAACGAAGAAGTGGGTATCGGCAAGGACGGGCAGCGGCGTTATTTTCTGGTTCATACGGCTCCCATTCGCAACGAACAAGGGGAAATCGTGTCCGTCATGGAAATGTCCACGGACATCACGGCGGTGCGACTCCTGCAGGAGGAACTCCGGAGATCGGAACTCAAGTACCGGATCATTTTTAACAATGCGCCCAATCCCATTTTCGTCCTGGATCCCGAAACCTTTAGTATATTGGATGCAAACGAACGAGCGGTTCAATCCTACGGCTATTCACGGGAAGCAATCCGCGGCATGTCCTTTCTGGAGCTAAGCAGTCCTGAAGATCGTTCCACCATGAGCCGGTGTCTGGAAGAAGGGGGGGATATCTCGCGGATAACCCACAAAAAGGAGGACGGAAGCATACTCTTTGTCAACGTACGGGTCTCGCCCTCGGAATACGGCGGACAAAGGGTGCTCATTGTGACCACCGATGATATTACGGAAGGCCTCCAAACCGAACAACAACTCATCCAGGCCGCCAAAATGGCCACACTGGGGGAAATGGCCACCGGCGTAGCGCACGAACTGAACCAGCCCTTGAGCGTCATCAAGACCGCGGCGAATGTATTGCTGAAGCGGGTGGCCCAAAACCGCGACATCGGACCGGATCTGCTTTCGGATCTTTCCAACGAGATCGATTCCCAGGTAGACCGAGCCTCGCTGATCATCAACCATATGAGGGAATTCGGAAGAAAACCTGAAATCAAGAAGCAACCGGTCAATCTCAACGAGGCCATTCGGGATGCGTTTACACTGATCGCGCAGCAATTGAAACTGCGCGAAATAGAGGTGGCGTTGGACCTCACTGAAACACCCGCCATAGTCCTCGGTGACAAGCATCGCTTGGAACAGGTGTTCGTAAATTTGGTCTTGAACGCCCGGGACGCCATCGAAGCGAAGAAAGCCCATTCCCCCATGGCGCGCGAAGCGAACCGCATATCCATACGATCATTTCCTGAACAGGAGCAGGTGGTGGTTGCCATCTCGGATACGGGCACGGGTATACCTGAGCATTTACGACGCCGGGTGTTCGAACCGTTCTTTACCACCAAGGAGGTCGGGAAAGGCACCGGGCTGGGTTTGTCCATAAGCTATGGAATCATCCGGGACTACGAGGGAACCATTGATATTGAAAGTGAAGTGGGAACCGGAACCACGTTTATCATCCGTTTGCCTCTGTACGCGGGCGCAGCCTCCCAAGCCCAACCCTGATGCGGTCCTTTTCCCCGACCGAAAGGGTCTACCTTCGGCCACAGGAGGAGCCACCGCCGTCGATTGGGATTCGTTACCCGCAGTTTCATCAGGTTCCCAAGCAGGAGCTTCTTTTGAGAACAAGTTGTCGGGGCACAAAATTTGCACTTTCGTATTGAAGGATCGTCCGCATGTCCGGAAACCTGCTGCTGAGAATGACCGACATCAGAATCGTGAAGCAACCAAGGGGAGCACGAAGATCCACGCTCCGTGCGTGGGTATGCCATGCGTTATCGGCGGATGGTTACCAAGGGCGGAATCCGCTTGTGACGATCCCATCGTTACGAACAAGGGGAATTCCATGAAAAGACGCATCTTGGTTGTGGACGACGAGTTAGACATGCGGACCTTCATCAGTACCTTACTGGAGACCAGCGGGTATAAACCCTTTGTAGCGGAGAACGGGGAAAAGGGGTACGCTCTCGCCAAAGAAAGAAAGCCGGATCTCATAGTCTTGGATATCATGATGCCCAAGGAGAGTGGAATGAACTTGTATCGCCGGCTCAGGAGCGACTCCGAACTGAACTCGATTCCCATAGTGGTGGTTTCGGGCATTGCCAAGAAGACCTTCATGCACTCCCAGAAGATATTCAATGAATACTCGAGAGACACCACGACCGAACCCGAGGCATATCTCGAAAAACCCCCGTCCGCCGAAGAACTGCTGCACCACGTGACGCTCTTGACTCGGAAATAGAAAGCTGTAATAGATCCAATGGCAAGCTGTATTGCCCGAATCGTCCCGGTGGCGCTGGAGGTTGCCCCGGTGGTTAATTGAATCTCATCCTGATGCAATGTGTTATTCGGATTCCGAGTTCTCAGGATCACGGCGTTGAAAAGTCCGGGCAGAACTCGCGCCATCGTGAGGTAAACAGTGTATCCTTCCGTGTTTCGAAACGGCCGATCATCTCGTACTGTCCGCGAATCCCGGAGCTATTGTTTTTGGCCGCGTGCATTCGCACCATACCTTCTTGCTCAAGAGACCGGCAGCCTTCCCCGAAACACCGCGTATACCCTGCTCCTTTCGGGAATGTTTCATTCTCCGTAGCCCTATTGCATCAGAGTTGTTGCTCCGTTGCAACGCCGTTGCACCCCTGCTGCGGCGTGGCCTGTATTACGCATCCGATTTAACCCATTCCGATTGGCACGTTCTGTGCTAACTGGGACCTGCAATCAGGAATGAACTCGGGAGCCCCCATGACACAGACATCGCGACTCACACCGGAAACCGGATTCATGGAACATATCGAAGCCTCGACAGGCATCCGGATTTCCGCCTGTTTTCAATGTAAGAAATGCACCAACGGATGTCCCGTGACCTTTGCCATGGATGTGTATCCGGATCAGGTGATTCGGCTGATCCACATGGGGATGCGGGATCAAGTACTGTCGTGCGGCACCATCTGGGTCTGCGCTGCCTGTGAAACGTGCACCACCCGGTGCCCCAATGATATCGACATAGCCGGAGTCATGGATTACTTGAAAGAACGAGCGGTTGCTTCCGGAGTGTCTATTCCACAACAACGAACCAAGTTGTTTCATGAAGCCTTTTTGAATGATGTACGCCGGCGAGGCCGCTTATCCGAAGGAAGAATGCTTCAAAGCTACATGCTGAAGAGCGGGGAACTCTGGCGAAAGATAAAGGATGGAGAAATAGGGGAAGAAATTTCTTTGGGAGTCAACATGTTTCGTAAGGGACGTATGTCCCTAATCCCAAAAGGAGTTCGATCGAAGTCGGAGATTCGAGCTATCCTGAAGTAACGCCGAAACACCACCACAAGGAAGACGCATGAAAGTGACCTATTATCCGGGCTGCTCATTGGAAGGGACCGCACGAGACTATGCGCAATCCATCGAAGGGGTTTGCCGCTATCTGGGAATCGAACTCCAAGAGCTTTCCGATTGGAATTGCTGTGGGGCTACCGCTGCACATTCTCTAAATCACCGAGCCTCCATTCTGCTGCCGGGCCGTAATCTCGTTCTTGCGGAAGGATTGGGGAACGACCTGGTAGTCCCCTGCCCTCTATGTTTCAACCGCCTGAAAACGGCCGAGAAGGCGCTTCTGGAGGATGGAGGGGAAGACGACTTTGGAGTCGCCTACGAAGGGAAAATACGAATTCATGATCTGGCCAATTTTCTAGCACGGAACGAACTTCTGGATCTGATTCAACAAAAGGTTTCCCGTCCTCTGACCAATTTGACGGCCGTGTGTTATTACGGCTGCATGTCGAGCCGGCCTCCAAAGATCACGGATTCCTCCGAACACGAAAATCCCACCAGTATGGATCGCATCCTGGACAGACTCGGTGTCCAAGTGAAGCCATGGTCCCACAAAACGGACTGCTGCGGCGCAAGTCATGCCGTGGCGCGAAGGGATATCGTGTTCACCCTGGTGGAGGGACTGTACGACAAGGCCGTGGAAGCAGGCGCCGACTGCATTGTGGTCTCCTGCCAAATGTGCCAGGCAAACCTGGATATGTTCCAGGGCAAAATCGCATCGGAATTTGGAAAACCCTACTACCTGCCGGTCCTGTACTTCACCGAACTGATCGGTTTGGCCGCCGGTTTGGCCGAGACCGGAGAGTGGTTGAAGAAACATTTCACGGAACCGCAACCGCTTTTCAACCGTATCGGATTGAGCGCGTGAGCGTGTCGTCCACCGGAGTAGTGATGAATACCGATACAGTCAAGTCCACGGAAACCAAAGATGAATGGGCGCCCGATAGGAATGTTGGGGCCGTTGCCGTGGTCGGTGCGGGCATCGCGGGAATGCAGTCCGCCCTGGATCTCGCCGAATCGGGATACCGGGTTTATCTGCTCGAGAAGAATACGACCATCGGCGGGGTCATGGCCCAACTGGACAAGACGTTTCCCACCAATGACTGCTCAACCTGCATGATTTCCCCCAAACTCATCGAGGTCGCGGGCAATCCAAATATCGAGATCATCACCGGGGCTTCCATCGAACAGTTCGAGGGAAGACCCGGCGATTTTACACTTGGCGTACTCCTGTCACCACGCTATGTGGACGAGTCCAGGTGCACCGCCTGTGGAGAGTGCGCCAAGGTGTGCCCAGTGGAGATCTCTTCCACGTTCAACGAAGATCTGAGCACTCGCAAAGCGGCCTACAAGCATTTTCCCCAGGCGATCCCCTCGGCGTTCGCCATCGAGAAGAAGGGAACCGCTCCCTGCAAGGCCGCGTGTCCGGCCCATATCAGCGTCCAGGGGTATGTGGCCCTCATCCGGCAGGGCAAGATTCAAGAGGCGTTGAACCTCATCCGCCGGGACAATCCCCTTCCCGCCATTTGCGGGCGGGTATGCACACATCCCTGTGAAGCAGCCTGCAGTCGGGGCGACGTGGATGAAGCCATAGCCATCAAGGACCTCAAGCGAGTGGCTGCCGACTACGAATTTCACTCGGGCGCCAAAGTACTGCCTGCCATGAAGGAATCGCGCAAAGAGAAGGTGGCCGTTGTAGGATCGGGTCCCGCGGGTCTTTCCGCCGCATACTATCTTGCCTTGGAGGGATATGGAGTAACCATATTCGAAACCCTGCCGGCGGCCGGGGGAATGCTTCGCTACGGCATTCCGGAATATCGTTTACCCAGAGATATCTTGGACTATGAAATCGATTTCATCCGGGAGATGGGTGTGGAAATCCGGCTCAACACCCCGGTGGAAGATCATGAAACTCTTTCCGGCCTCCAAGCAGGCGGATACAGCGCCGCCTTTCTGGCGACAGGCGCCCACAAACCCCTCGAGCTGAACGTCGAAGGCGAGGATTTGAATGGGGTATACCAGGGTGTCGATTTTCTCCGGCGCATCGGCCTGGGTGATAATCCTCCCGTAGGCAAGCGGGTGGCGGTCATAGGCGGTGGAAACGTGGCGATGGATGCCGTGCGTTCCGCTCTTCGAATCGGCGCACGGGAAGCCTGCATCATATACCGGCGAAGCGAAGAAGAAATGCCCGCCTATGGCGAGGAAATCGAGGAAGCCCGTGAGGAAAACGTTCGCTTTCACCTTCTAACGACTCCCACCAAAATCCTTGGAGACCCGAACGGCCGCGTGCAGTCTCTGGAACTGATCCGGATGGAATTGGGAGAACCGGATGAAAGCGGCCGAAGGCGCCCTGTGCCGGTAGCCGGATCCGAATACCGTATGGAAGTGGACACCGTCATCACCGCCATCGGCCAGACGGTGGCCTCGGGGTTTGATCCCGCAAAGGCCGGCCTTAAGACTACCCGCCGAGCCACGTTCGCGGTGGATCCCATTACATTCCAGACCTCCGTTCCCTGGATTTTCGCCGGGGGAGACATGGTTTCGGGTCCGGCAACGGTGATCGAGGCCGTGGCGGCGGGCAAGGAAGCGGCTGTTTCCATAGACCGCATGATCCGGGGGGAAGATCTTCGAGCAGGCCGGGAACGTCCGGTAACCATCGCCTATCCTGAACCCGCGAGTCACGCACCCCATCCGCGCCAACGGTTCACCCGCATCGACGCACCAGAAAGGATCCATAGTTTTTCCGAGGTGCAGCGGGCATTGACGCTGGAACAGGCAAAGGATGAAGCCGGCCGATGTTTGAGCTGTGGCGTATGTTCGGAATGCTATCAGTGCGTTGAGGCGTGCCAGGCAAATGCCATCCGGCACGATATGGAACCGGGAATTCGCAAGCTGAACGTGGGGGCCGTGGTTTTGGCGGGAGGGTATCGACCCTTTGAAGCCGAGAGGAAGCCGGAATACGGCTACGGAAGATATCCCAATGTGATTACCAGTCTGGAATTCGAGCGGATTCTTTCGGCTGCCGGGCCCTTTGCAGGCCACATCCGCCGTCTCTCGGACGGCAAGGATCCCGTCAGGATCGCCTGGATCCAATGTGTCGGATCCAGAGATTCCGCCGGAAACCAGGATTATTGCAGCTCCGTGTGCTGCATGTACGCCACCAAACAGGCTATCATTGCGAAAGAACACGATTCTCGTATACAGCCGACGATATTCTTCATGGACATCCGAGCCCACGGGAAGGGCTTCGATCGCTATTATGAACGCGCCAAAACGGATCATGGAATCCGTTACACGCGAAGCATGATCTCCCGGGTCACGGAAAATCCCGTCACCCACGATCTGTATATCCACTACCTCGATGAGCAAGGCGCGTTCCAAGACGAAACGTTCGATCTAGTCATTCTGTCGGTGGGACTCAGACCGCATCCGGAAACCGCCGATACGGCGCGCAAACTGGGCGTGCGACTCAATGCCTGGGGTTTTGCGGAAGAACAACCATTTGACCTCGTAGCCACATCTCGGGAAGGGGTGTATTGCTGCGGAGTGCTCCAATCCCCCAAAGATATCCCTGAGACCGTGGCCCAGGCTTCCAGCGCCGCGGCCAAGGTCCAGGAGCTGTTGTGGAAAAGCCGTGGCAGCCTCATCGATTCCATGGATTACCCGGAAGAACGGGATGTGTTGGGCGAGGAACCACGGATCGGTGTGTTTGTATGTCATTGCGGCATCAACATAGCTGGAATCGTTGACGTGAAAGAATTGGCCGAATACGCCAAGAGTCTCCCACACGTCGAGGTTTCCTCCGATACCTTGTTTGCGTGTTCAACAGACTCGCAATCCACCATGCGGGAAGTGATCCGCCAACACAATCTGAACCGAGTGGTGGTCACCTCCTGTTCGCCACGAACCCACGAACCGCTCTTTCAGGACAATCTCCAGAAAGCGGGCCTCAACAAATACTTGTTTGAGATGGCCAACATCCGGGATCAATGTTCTTGGGTCCACCAGCAACATCCGAAAGAAGCCACCGAAAAGGCCAAAGACCTCCTGCGGATGTCCGTGGCGCGCGCGTCTCTGCTGGAACCCCTTCACGAAATCCCCTTTGAGGTGACCCGGAAAGGTTTGGTGGTCGGCGGAGGGGTCTCGGGAATGACCGCGGCGCTCTCTCTGGCGGATCAAGGGTTCGAAACGACACTGGTGGAGAAGAACGACATGTTGGGAGGTGAGGCGGCCAAACTGTTCTTTACGGCCCGAAACGACGACACTGCAGCCTACGTTCGGGACCTCGATCGGCGCATCCGAGAGCATCCCAAAGTTACCCTCCTTACAGGGGCGGAAATCGTTGAAAGCAAAGGTCATGTGGGCAAATTTACGACTACCGTCCGGAAAGACGGGGGCCTGCACACCGTGGAACACGGAGCCACCATCATCGCCACGGGGGGAAGCGAGTACGCGCCCCAGGAGTATCTATTCGGCCGGCATCCGGCCGTCCTTACCCAACGGGATTTTCACGGGATGATGGCCGCCGGTGACAAACGGATCAAACTGCTCAAAAGCGTCGCAATGATCCAGTGCGTGGGCTCCCGGGAACCGGAGCACCCCTACTGCAGCCGAATCTGCTGCACCCAAGCCGTAACGAACGCCTTGAAACTCAAAGAAATCAACCCGAATTCCGACGTATATATTTTATATAGGGATATCCGGACGTTCGGCATGAATGAGCTTTATTACAAGAAAGCCCGGCAGAAGGGTGTGCGTTTTATTCGGTACGATCCGACCCGGAAGCCGGAGGTCGCCGACCGGGGAAATGAACTCACCGTAACGGTCTTTGATCAGAACATGCATACCGAATTGGAGCTGCCGGTTCAAGCGGTGATCTTGAGTGCAGCCATCCGCCCGAGGCCGGAGAGCAAGCCTTTGGCGTCCACGCTGAAACTTCCCATGGATGCGGACGGTTTCTTCCTGGAAGCCCACGTAAAACTGAGGCCCCTGGAGTTCTCCAATGCGGGACATTTCTTGTGTGGCTTGGCGCACAGCCCCAAATTCCTGGAAGAGTCCGTAGCGCAAGCCAAGGGAGCGGCCAGCCGCGCAGCCACTATCCTGTCCAAGGAACGCATGTTCGCGGGCGGTCAGGTGGCCGTGGTGGATCGGGAGCGCTGCGTCCTGTGCATGACCTGCGCACGCACGTGTCCCTTTGGGGTTCCCAAAGTGGCCGATGACGGATTCATCCATATCGACGCGGCCGAATGCCGCGGTTGCGGAAACTGCGCCAGTGCGTGCCCAAGGAAGCTCATCCAGGTTCAACATATGAAAGACGACCAAACCATCGCCAAAGAAACGGGGATTTACCCATTGGATGATCTGATCCGGGAGTTACAACATTTCATGGGCGGGACGAGGTAAACCTGATGGACGGTTCGGAATTGAAAATCATAGCCATGGTATGCACCTATTGCACCTATACGGCGGCGGACATGGCCGGCTCCATGCGATTACAGTATCCTCACAACGTCCGCATCGTGAAGCTGCCTTGCACGGGAAAGGTGGATACGATCCATATTCTGAAGAGTTTTCAGGCCGGTGCCGACGCCATATTGGTGGGCGGTTGAGAAATCGGCGACTGTCATTTCCTGGAAGGAAATCTGAGAGCTAAAGAACGGGTGGAACACGCCAAAGACCTTCTGGATGAAACAGGGATCGGCGGGGAACGCCTTGAAATGGTTCATATCGGTGCTTCCGACGCCCCGTTATGGGTGGAGTGGGTGAACCGAATGGTGGACCGGGTCAAGAAGCTTGGCCCCAACCCCCTGAGGGAAGTGCGGGCGAAGCGAGTCAAGCAAGCGCAAACCGTTGTTCCCTGACGGAACCGCCTCAAGGAGTGGACCGATATGATCATTGCCAAACGAAAGCCCCTGGATGAAATTATGGACGGTGTGGCCGGATATTCCAGGGTACTGCTGGCAGGTTGCGGAACCTGTGTGGCTGTGTGCCTGGCCGGGGGAGAAAAGGAAGTTGGATTGCTGTCTTCCCAACTGGCTATTGCTTCCGAGTTGAAGGGGAGACGAATCGATTTGGGCGAAGTTACGGTGGAACGGCAGTGCGACCGGGAGTTTTTGGACGAACTTCGCTATGTGATTCAAGACTACGATGCCGTCATCTCTTTGGCCTGTGGTGTGGGAATTCAGTTCCTCGCGGATCAGTATCCCAACAAGGTGATATTGCCCGGGGTGGACACCACCTTTATCGGCGCCAATGAGGAAGCCGGTTACTGGACGGAGCGGTGCCGGATGTGCAGCCGGTGTTACCTGGCTCAAACCGGAGGGATATGTCCGATCACCATTTGCCCCAAGAGTCTGCTCAATGGACCGTGTTCCGGTACCCGGGAAGGAATGTGTGAAGTGGATCCCTCCAAGCCCTGCGCCTGGGCCGCCATCTACGATCGGCTTGAAGGCACGGGACGTCTCGAACATATCCAGGAAATCCTGCCCCCTCGGAATCACGCATTGACCACCACTCCCCAGACGCTGATCCACAAAGCCTACAAGAGGAGATACTCGGTCCATGACTAGGTTCAAGGAAATTTTAACTTCAGGTAAGTTCGTCGTCACCGTGGAACTGGATCCCCCCAAGGGTGTAAATACACAACCCTTTGTGGAAACCGTAAATCTGCTTAAGGATCGAGTGGATGCGTTTAATGTTCCAGACAACCGATCCGCTTGCATCGGTATGAGTTCCGTAGCCGGAGCCGTATTGGCGCGGAATCAGGGGGCCGAATCCATCTGCACGTTTGCATGCCGGGATAGGAATCGCATGGCATTGTGTTCCGATCTCCTGGGGATGTATAGCTTAGGCATAGAAAATGTTCTGATGGTGACAGGTGATTATTTCAGTTTCGGAGACAGCCCTCAAAGCAAGCCCGTGTTCGACTTGGACTCCGTTCAAGCGGTACGGATGGCGCGGGAACTTGAACAAGGCAACGATGCCGGTGGAAACGCTTTGGATGGAGTTCCCTCCTTCTACATCGGAGGAGTGGCCAATCCTCAGGCGAATCCCATGGCCCCACATTTTAACAAGTTCCTGAAGAAAATCAGAGCCGGAGTCGAATTTATTCAGACCCTGGACGTCTACGACATGAAGCGTCTCGATACGTTCATGGGCCAAGCCAAGAAGGAAAACATACCTATTATCGTGGGGATACGGGTGGTGGACAAGAGGACGGTGGACCTTCAACTCCTGGGTAAACTTTCGGGAAACCCGATTCCTGATTCCTGGATTCACGAATTGGCGGATTTGGACGAACGTTCTCTTCTGGAGTCGGGAAAACGAAAAGCGTTGGAACTTATCAAATCCGTCCAAATGTCGGGGCTTGCCGCCGGCGTGCATCTGTCCGCCGGTGATCCGGCTGCATGTCTTCCAGAGATTCTTTCTGAAGCGGGAATATAGCCGGTGGATGTGGGTGTATACATGAACGATCGCAAACGAGTCTTGGTGGTAGGTGGAGGCATAGCCGGCATAACCGCCGCTTTGGACCTGTCGCGCGTCGGTCTGGACACGGTGCTGATTGACCGGGGTCCTTTTCTGGGCGGGCATGCGTCCCGGTTCGCATGCAAAGCCACAGACCGGTGCCTCAAGTGCAACAACTGTCTGGTGGAACAGAAACTCGAGGAAATCCAAAGCACGGATCGTGTGGATTGTTTCCTGCAGACCCGGCTCTCCAGAGTGGAAAGGAGCGGAGATGGATTCAGGGCCACGCTGATTACTTCCCCCCTGTATATCGATCCACAGAAATGCACCAACTGCGGTCTCTGTTTTGAGAAATGTCCGGAGGCTGCAAGAGGGGCGTTGATTCAAGCACCGTCGAGCAAGAATCATCCCTTCTACGCTTTGGATCCCTCCCAATGTCACTATTTCAAAGACGGCAAGGCCCGCATTTGCCAGGATGTCTGTCCCGAAGGAGCCATCGATCTGGATCGCGACCCCGCCGAGACCACCCTGGATGTTGAGGGGATCATTTTGGCTACGGGATATGTTCCCTTCGATCCACGAGAAAAGACACGCTTCAACTTCGACGGATTCGCCAACATGATTACCGGCATGGATCTGGAACACATGCTCCGGGAAAACGGTGTCGTAACCCGGCCCTCGGACGGTTCCCGGGCAAGACACATCGCCTTTGTTCAATGCGTGGGGAGCCGTGACGTCAGCCTCGGCCATACGTTCTGTTCCAGGGTCTGCTGCGGATATGCGCTCAGGATGGGGATGCGAATCAAACACGACGATCCGGAATCTTCGGTGTCCGTCTTCTTCATGGATATTCAGAACTTCGGTAAGGACTTCACCCGATATATACAACAAGCCAGCGGAACGCTCGATCTTATCCGATCCATGCCGGGGGACTATTATGCCGCTCCTCGAGACCGGATCCGAGTACATTACTTCGACCCTGAGCAACGGGTCACGTTAGGTCGCGAGTTCGACTTGGTGGTTCTCTCGGTGGGATTGATGCCGCGGCCCGAGAATGTGGAACTATCTCGTATCCTGGGACTCTCCACGGACGAATTTGGTTTTCTGCTGAACTCCGAGACTGAATCGGCACCCGGGATTTTCGTCGCGGGGTCCGCCGAAGGACCCATGGACATTGCGGAGTCCATCACCCATGCCTCCCGCGCCGCCGAACAGATGGCGCGGCACTTAGGAGTAACCCTATGAGTCCCGCACCTCGAGTCGGATTATTCTTGTGCAATGGGGGGCAATTACTGTCCGACAAATTGGATTTCGAATCCCTCAGGGAAACAGGGAAATCCTACCAACACGTGGCGGTGGTCAGGGAGGTGGGTAAGATATGCACCAAAGAGGGGCTCTCCGTTCTCCGCAAGACCCTTGCCGAACACCACCCGGAGATCCTGGTTCTGGGAGCTTGTAACCTGACGCAGTCTCGGAAGTCTCTCGCTCAACTCCTTGCGGACAAAGGCCTTGATACCGAAGCCATTGAAACAGTGAACCTGAGGGAACTGGCATTCCGAACCGATCTATCGCGGGAATCGGCTGATCGGAAGGCCGAGCGATCCTTGAGAATGGCACTGGAGAAAACCTCCTGCCGGGATCCCATTCACTATTCGGAGTTATCGGTATACAAGACCGTCCTCATCGTGGGGCATGGTTGGGCCGCCTTGAACGCGGCGGAAGAGGTTACCGCTCTGGGCCATGAGGCGATTCTGGTATGTACGGAAAACAAACCGGGGGTTAAGGCGATTCGTGCCGGCTACAACGATTTCACGGCATCCATGCTGGACTCCCTGCTCGAACGATGCCGCATGAACCCCCGCATACGAATGCTGCTCCCAAGCCGTATCTCGCGAGTATCAGGCGCCGCAGGTCGATATCGGGTCCTCGTTCGGGACGAAAACGACGTGCACCATGAGTTCGAAGTGGGCGGTGTGATTTTGGCTCCGGAAGCCCGGTTTGAAGCAGACTTTCAAGCATGGAACCTGTCCCGGTCCGATCAGGTATTCCCGTTGAGCGATCTGGAGGCGCGCTTGCGTTCGCCGGAATACTATGGTAAATTAAAATGTTCTCCCGGCCATAATACCACCCAGATCGCCTTCCTTGTGGGCTTTACCCACACCTCTTCTCCCGTGACGCAACGGCGGGTAATGGAGGCTGCGTTAGCGCTTAGCCGAAGCAAGCAATTCAAGTCCATAGTCATTCTAGATCATTTCCGCGTGGCCGACCGCGGATTGGAGTCCTTGGCCACGGAGGCCAGGCAGGCCGGGGTTCTCTTTTCCAAAGCCGTCCGGTCCCTACCGACGATTCAGCCTTCCGACTCAGGCTTTACCGTGACCCTGTATGACGACGCCCTGGGAGAACCGGTGCAGGTCCAAGCGGATCTCATTGTGATCGAAGAAGCCCTTCTGCCTCGCACTGACGCGATCCGTCTGAAAGACGTAATGCAATTAGAGACGGACGCCCTAGGGTTCTTTCAGGCGGATAATGTATACAGCCTCCCCATTTTCACCAACCGTACAGGGGTACTGGCCATAGGGCCGGCCAAAGGAGCTCTGTCTCTCGAAGAGAGTTTTGAGGAGGGTCGTGAGGCGGCGTTGATTCTTCATGAACTTTTGGGGGACGGTACCCGGAAGGCGGCGGAAGATCGCGTAAAACTGGACAAAAAGAAGTGTACCATATGTCTGACGTGTTACCGACTTTGTCCCCATCGGGCCATTTCGGTGGTAAACCGTCGGCCCGTGTTCTCGGATCTGGCGTGCCAAACTTGCGGCATATGCGCTTCCGAATGCCCGATGGATGCCATTCAGATTCACAACTTTAATGACCGACAGGTGCGCGCCCAGCTCAAGGCAGCCACGCGACGGACGACCAGAGCGGAATTGGACGAGTCCACGCCCACCATTGTGGCGTTTTGTTGCCGGAATTCCGCCATGGAAGCCGCCAAACTCGCATCCCTGCGAAAATGGAACGGACCCGAAGGACTCGAGATCATTGAAATACCTTGCGCCGGCAAGCTGGACATGGATTATGTCCTGCGTGCCTTCCGTAACGGGGCCGACGGAGTGATGGTGCTGGGCTGTCATCCCGACAGCTGCAAATCCCTTCACGGCAACTCCCTGGCCCGATGGCGAGTGGAAGAACTGGAGGAACGACTCACGGAAACGGGCCTCTCGGCGGATCGATTGCTGTTCGCCGGACTCGCACCTGGTATGAGTCGGGAATTCGTCCGGATTGCGACAACTCTGGAAAGGCGCCTTCAGGAAATCGGGGAGAATCCCATACGAAGGGCCATTCCATTCAAATAGATCGCTTGCCCCATGAACTCCACTTCGTCGATGTCTGCGGCGAAGTGAGCAAAGCGATATGTCAGGAGTCTGTATGCTCAACGCCCAATTGGCTCGGGTTCTCCCGGAATTCATAGACATCCCCAACGCCTGTTACCTTTGCAGCACGTGTTCGTCTCGGTGCCCTGTTGCAGGAGTGGACGGCATGGATCCTCGGAAAGCGGTCCGCATGGTTTCTTACGGACTCGATGAGGAACTCGTGACATCACGTTTTCCCTGGATTTGCACTCTTTGCGGTCGTTGCGAAGAGGCCTGCCCCATGGATGTGCCTATTCTGAAGATCCTTCGTGCCGCCAGAGGAATGCGGCCCCGGGACAACGTACCCGGCCCCATCCACAAGGGAGTGGTGATGGACCTCGAACGTGGAAACAACCTGGGCATTCCCCTCGACGACTTCTTGTTCCTCTTGGCCGATATGGGAAAAGAGATGGAAGAGGAGGGATTTCCCGGCTTCTATGTTCCCGTCGATAAGGAAGGGGCCCGCTTTCTTCTAACCATCAATTCCAAGGAGCCTTTCGGAGAGCCCGACGACATGAAGTTCTGGTGGAAGATTTTCTACGCCGCCAAGGAGAGCTGGACCGTTCCATCGGTGAACTGGGAGGGGGTCAACTGGGCGCTGTTCTCGGGCGATGACGCCGCCATGAAGGAGCTTACGGGCCGCATCGTGGAACACATGCGGAGACTCAAGATCCCCAACCTCATTCTTCCCGAGTGAGGCCATGCCTACTACGCGACCAGGTTGGGTCTCGAAACGTGGTTCAAGGAAGAAATGAAGGAATTCAAAGTCTGGAGCATCCATGACGTGCTGAAGATGTATTTGGAAACAGGCCGCATCAAGGTGGATAAGTCGAAGCATAAAGAACTGGCCACTTATCACGATCCATGCAACTATGGAAGAAAATCCTTGAAAGCCTTCGGTCACGGGTATTTTGATGAACCCCGATACGTTCTTTCAGAGTGCGTGGAGCACTGGGTGGAAATGTACCCAACCCGGGCGGAACAGTTCTGTTGTGGTGCGGGTGGAGGTGCGTGGGCCATGCCTTACTCGGAGGAGCGGATTTTTTACGGACGCATCAAGGCGGAACAGATTAAGAAAACGGGGGCTTCACTGGTTGTCACACCCTGCCATAATTGTCGCGATCAGATCATGAAAAGCCTCACTAAGGAATATGAGTTGGCCGTAGAGACCATGTACCTCTGGGAACTCGTCGCGGAGTCTCTGCTCCTGGAACCCTGGACGGACGAAGAGGTGGAAGCTTCACACAAAGAACGAGACGCCCAGTTCGAGGTTTCCGGCATCGAATTCGAGGAGGAAGAAATGTGACAGGCGGGTTCACAGAGCCATCGGCGACAGTGTGATTCATGCTTCCCGCCTGTAAAGTCTTTTCGCTACCTGTGGAAGTACTAAGACCGGAACGGCCGCCATACGATGTAAGTATCTCCTGCATGACTCCCTGTCTCTGAACTCCCGAAGCTTGAATCTGATCGCCCTCGCTTCGGTCATAAATCATTCGCATCGCTATCGAACACGGTTGCTTTTCTGTCGGAGGGTCGGCTCCACTTCACCACGCTTTGCTGATCAGGATCTCACGGACCTCTTCCTCCACTTTGCGCTCCACAAGGATCATTTTGCGGGCTTGGGCTTTTCGGATCTTTTCAGTAAGCACCTCCAGATCCGCCGGTTTCTCAATGAAATCCATGGCGCCCTGGCGCATGGCCTCTACGCCTCTTTCGATGCTCCCGTGGCCGGTCAGCAAGATCACTTGTAGCTCGGGATGTTTGGCCTTCAGGGTTTTCAGAACTTGTATGCCATCCATCTCCGGCATCATCAGATCCAGCACGATGGCATCGAAGCTCTGATCTTCCGTGATCCTGAGAGCATCCGCGGCCGAGGTGGTGGTGTTCACCTCCATACCGCGGGCCGTCATACGTTCGCCCAGCAAATCTACAAACTCCTTCTCATCGTCGACCAATAGCACTTTGATGGACATTGCGTGGCTCCTTTCTGTTCCGTCCTACAGGTCTTTATCGTCACTTGGTGCAAGGCCGTCACCCATCGATACGCAAGGGCATGACCACAGCAACCGCCTGCCGATCCACAGTAATTTCCATACGAGCCTCGAGCAGACTCAGTAAATCGTTCCACTGGGACAGGGAGGCATCCGCGGAGAGCGTTTCAAGTCCTCGGCACAGCATGCGCACAAAGGAGGGCGGGAACGGTTCGATTTCCAGCACCAACTGTTTGCCGGAACCGGCATGCTCCATACCCCACTCCAACAGCAGCCATACCAGATGAAGCAAGAAAAAAGGACGAGTCACAATGGACACTTCCGCATGACACGGCGCGACGGAGACTGCAATCCCCCTTGCATCGGTCAACCTTCGGCAGATGGCGAGCAGCATCTCCAGATGGGCCGCCAGGCCGACCTCCTTCAACGGGTCGTCTACAGAATGAGCGAACCGGTTCATATTGCGCACCATGCCGTCGTTCCGTTGAATCTGCCGCTTTATGGTAGCGCCCAACTGGTGGACCCGCTGCGGATCCAGCGGGCGGCCCTTTTCAGTCAGTAGGGCCAGATCCTCGAGCAAGCCGGCGCTTTCGTTCATGATGCTCAACGTGTTTTTCAAATCGTGGGAGATGGCGGCCGACATCCGGCCGAAAAAACGCAATCCATCGATTGCCGCGCGGTTCATGGTATCGGTCATGACGTTTCGTCCTTACGTACATCGGAGGATGGGTTTTCCGCCGTGAGTTCGCTGATCTTGGCTACCAGCAGATCAATATCCACCGGCTTCAGCAGATAGTAGGGCTGACCAGCTTCCGCCGAACCCTCCTGGAAACAGTTGTAGGAGCCATGCCCCGTGATGAAGATAAACTTCATGTGAGGAGCTGTCCGGACCATCTTCTTCTTGAGTTCAACGCCGCTCATGCGCGGCAGCTTCACGTCCAGGACGGCGACATCGTACCGCTTATCCTGGAGCAGGGCCAAAGCCGCCTCGCAAGTACATACCCCGTCGACGGTGATGCCCCGCAACTCCAATCGTTCCACCAGGGCGGCGACCAGTTCCTCTTCATCATCGGCCAGCAACACCCGAACGGGTTTCATCGGTTTCGACCTCCGGTTCCAAAGGCAGGGTTATGGTAAATTGCGTGCCCTTGCCCGCCTGGCTTTCGACCGCAATGGCGCCGCCTAACTCCTGAACCAGGCCGTAAGTGATGGAAAGGCCCAGCCCGGTACCGCCTTTTTGAGTACGGGTGGAAAAGAACGGTTCGAAAACCCGTTTTATGTCCTCGGGAGGGATGCCGCATCCGTCATCGATCACGGCAATGGATACCTGTTGCTTGGACGCCTTGCGTCCCACGACCCGCAGATGTCCGCCGTCGCTTACGGCGGCAAAGGCGTTGTTCATCAGATTGAGAAAGATCTGCTCGAGCTTTCCCCGGTCACTGGGAAACCGGGGAATATCGGGTTGAATATCGATATCGATGCCGATGCCCCGGTATTCGGCTTCCTTGCCCAGAAAACCGATGACGTTCTCGATCACCTCGCGGATGTCGATCTTCTGCAACGACACATTGCCCGGCCGCGCAAAGTTCAACAACCGCCGGGTGATGGTGGCGCATCGATGGACCGAATTGAGAATGGAATCGATCTGGGCCGCCATCTTTTGCGTCACGGGCCCGATGTTTTCGCTCCTGAGCAGATCCTTCATCAAGCCCGCTCTCTCGTTAATAATTGCCAGAGGATTGTTGATCTCGTGCGCCACGCCGGCCGCCAGCCGGCCGATGGACGCCATCTTGTTTACATATTCCACGTTGTGCAGAGCGGCCAGGCGGGTCTTGTCCGCGGTGTAGATCTTGGAAACCAAGTAGGTGGAGACCACCAAGGCTACGAGGAGAATGGCCAGCACCCCGGCAACCATATAGGCGAGGATCTGTCGGCGCTCCTTTTGCCATGGGTGCATCAATATCGACTTGGACTTCGCCGCCATGAGGATAAACGGGGTCTTGTCAAGATATGCGTATCCGATTACCAGCGGGTTGCCGTTGGCGTCCTGCGTTTCAAACACACGGGTGGAAGCCGAAAATTCGGGTACCGGCAGGGACATCTTTTCAAAAACGCGCCCAAATCGCTGCGAAGGGGTCTGCAGGATCCCTTGGTGATTGACAATAAACATGTCCCCGCCACTGCCCGCCTCGATCTGAATCAACTCACGGTGAAAGTGTTCGGCCTCAATGGTGGCGCGCAACAGAAACGGTTCCCCGTCGGAGGAGGCATGCCGCACGGCAACCACCAAGTGCGGGCTTTGGCGATAGCCCATGAAGACGTCGCTGATGTAGGCACCCTGCCCCAGCGCTTCTTCAAACCAATCCTGTTGACTGTAGTCAAAATCGGTCAATTCAAAGGGACCGCTGTAAGCGAGTTGAATACCGTGAGTGTCAATCAGACCCAAGTCGGTAAAGCCACCGAAGCTGTCCTGCAGATTGCCCAGGACCCGATCGAGCCGGTCCCCGCGGCGCAACAGTTCGAATGGGTTATCCCGTACTAAAAATTGGAGGGCGTATTGGCGTTCCAGGACCATGAATGACAAGGTGCGTCGTGCGTTGGAAACCAATCGAGAGGTGCGCAGGATGATTTCGGACTCGATGGCTTTCTGCGTTACCTGGTAATCGATAGCCGCCAGGAAGAAGACCGGGATCACGGCTACACCGGTGGTCAGCAACACGCTCAGATACCACATGCGTCGAAAGTTGAACATGTGCTTGTGCAAACCGGAGGCAACGTCCCGGTGGCCCCAGAATTGGGGTTTTAAATAATGCCGAAAAGCCATGGTGACGCATCCTTGGAAGTTATGGTTTCTTGTTAGCCCGATTCTGACGCATGTGTTCGTTGGCCCGCTTAAGGGTATCGCTCAACACCTCGATATCCACCGGCTTTTCCAGATAGGCGAAGGCGCCTAACCGCATACACTCTGCCCGATGGGCGTCGGTCCCGTGGCCTGTAAGAATAACCACTTCGATCTCGGGATGGGTTGCTTTGACCCGCTTGAGCACTTCCATGCCGTCGATACCGGGCATTTGGAGGTCCAGCAATATCACCTCCGGGTGCTCTTCAGAGACCATCTCCAGGGCGCTTTCTCCGTCGAAGGCCACAGCGGAACCGATATCCCGCATGCCTAACCGTTCGGAAAGAGTCTGGACGAACTCCTGTTCGTCATCCACCAATAGCACCTTCGAAGGTTTTTCTTCCGTGTAACGGCGATACAGATCCCTGACATTCGTATTGGGCTGGATCGTAACGGTGATGGTGTCGGAAATATTCATGGCGTCCAGCGCTTGCCTGAGTTCCGATTCCAGCCGATCGATCATGAGCACCGGCCGATCGATTCGCAGCTGCAGCCCGTTTTTCATAACCTCAACCGTTACGACATGCCCCATGGCGGCCAATGCCGACTCGATGCGGGCGGCCTTAAGGAACTCCGCGGCTGCACGACGAGACAGATCCGTTGGTAGGACCGCATCCGACGCCAAGCCCTGAGCAATCAAGTCAACCGCCCGCCGGGCATCGAGTGCGTGGGTGGGTAACACCATATCGTACAAGGATGCCTCCCAAGGATCTTCGCTATCCTTAAGCGCACGGACCCAAGCGGCGCGTTCCCGGTCATCGGCGTTGATTCGTTGGGCCGCATGATAACGGCCTGAGTGCTGAGCCGCGTCAACCGCCCGGATGCGGTGTTCGGCATCGGCGATTAAGCAAACACGCAGCACATGCTTGATGGACGGAGGTAGCAGGTGAACGGCAAACCCGTGCAGCACCCATCGGGTCTCCCGACACTGCTCGGCCAGAGCCAGCTTCAGCCATGCCAGGCACCGTTCCCATTCCCGAGTGAATGGGTTAAAAACCGATGGTTTGGCGGAAAAACACCGGTTCAACTGCGCCGGGGGTAGGCCGGAGAGGGTGGCGGCACGAGTGATAATGGTTTCATCGGTGTACAGCATGTACCCCGTCTCGGCTACGAGACGGTCCGCGATCGCCTCCGCCCCGCAAAAGGTGCCACTGAACAGGGCAACAATCGACATCGGGAATTCTCCTCTGGGCGACCCAACTACAGTCCGTCCTCACCATAAGGTGTTAAACGGGACAATTTGATCTGGATACCGGTCACTTCAGGGAACTTCTGAACAATAGCGGTGATTTGCTCCTTGAGTTCCCCATGCGCCGTGGGAGGCGCCTCGCTTTGCACCAACACCGCGCCGCTATCAACTCGAACGTCGATATCGAAACGGATCTCCACCAGAGCCGCCTTGATCTTAGCCGCCAAAGCCAGGTCCGCCATAGCCTTCCGCGAATCCGGCGTAGGCGCGAACTGGGGCAGACGGGCGGTTTGACAGATCAAATCGGCGGCATCTTCCGTGGCGATATTGCGGACATGGATCACCAAATCGTACAGGCTGGGATCCCAAGTGTCGATGCCGTATAGATCCCGGCTCCAACGACGCCGGTGTTCGTCGTCCTTTTTGATGAGCGCCAGGGCCTCATCGCGGCTGATGCTATCACGCTGCATTTCTTCCTGCACGCGGTCTTCCAGATCGGCCAGGATTCTGACTTTGAGCACATGAGAAATGCCGCTGACGAAGAAGTGACCGGCCAGTCCATGGTAGACGACATTATCCTGGCTGAAAAACTTCATCAGAGCCGCTCGAATATAGGCGATATACTTCTCCCGGCTCAAACGGCCTTTAAAGATGGACGGTGCATCGTGAATGGCGTGCGTCAACTTGATCTCCGGAATGTTGTATTCCTTGGACGCCTCTAGCAACACATCGCGGGAAACGCATTGGTATCCCAGTTTAGCCGCCACACTTTCGGCAACCGCCTTCCCTTTGCTGTAGGATCCTCTCGAAATAGTAATGATCGCCATGTCAAACCTCCTTGCCATCACCCTTGGGGTTGATGGGGTATCTTGTCCGACTCGTCTTTGTCTGGATGTCCCGGTTGTTTGAAGAGTTGCTGGATATCGTTCTTGATTTTTTGGCGATAGTGATCGACCATGGCCTCTCGGGACATTACCATGTCCAACTGGCGTGTATGCATGGTCAAGTAACCAATGATCTTCAGGCGGTTCTGCATGACTGCCATGGGGTAATCCTCGATACGTGCGCGCAAGGCATCTTCAGTCACCGATACGGCGAAGCCCGCCCACTCCAGAATGTCGGCGATCAAATGGATGCGCCGCAGCTTCCGGAAATCATCCGCAGCCCCGCCCTTGAAACGGAAAATGATGTAGTTTTCCGGAACCCGCTCGCTGACGTAACTTTCCACGGTCGAGAAATGAAAGCCAAAACGCGACATCAGGCTACAATAGTTTTTGGCGATCATGAAATAGTTGCGCTGGGCGTATTGGGATCGCATTCCCGGGACCAGGGCCGTGTTGCGGGTAGCCTCGAACATCACGGACAAAAAACCCTTGCCGTCGATGGGCGGCGGTCCTTGCCAGGGCACTTGAGTGATGCCCTGCCAGAGCGCGCGCATGGGAATGGAAGCAATGTTTTCCAAATGAACGGTAGGGCCTTCCACCTCCTCCGTGAATCCGTCGTCCAGATTCAAAATCCACCACTGCATGGGCACATCGACCACCAGTTGCTTACTCGAACGAATGGGAAAAGCGTTCTTGCGGCCGAACTCAAACATCTCGTGTACCGCCTTTTCGTGGCAGTAACGAATGATATCATGCAGGCTCTTACAGTGCGCTGGTGAGAAGTTGGGTGCATCCGGATTGAGCAGGGTCAAAGGGGCGATGTGGGGCATGACCTGCTTCAGGGTGTTGTAGACCGGCGTGCCATCCATCACATGAGGCGCTTTGGGACGGTGTCGGAGCAGCTCCGCCACGGCGCCTTCGTACACCTTCAGGCCCTCGGCATCCACGGTCACCGTTTGCCCGTCGGACAAACGCGCCATGGCTCCCTCTACGCCGAACAGTGCGGGAACCCGATACTCACGGGCCACGTTGGCCAGGTGGCTGCTGATGCTGCCGTGTTCGGCGATCACGGCCGCCGCACGATTGAGGATAACGGCAAATCCCGGCAGGGACTGCTGGATCACCATTACCTCGCCATCTATGAACTGCAACGTGTCGGCCTCACGCTTCAGGACACGAACCGGTCCCGCCCCCACCCCGCCGGCGGCGGTCACCTCACCATGCAGAAGAACCAAATACGCCGTCATATCGGGACCCGACGGCGCATCCGTGGCCGTCGCCTCTCTCTCCTGCTCGGGAGAGGCGACACTCAGGGGTCGGCACTGCAAGAGGATGATTTGGCCCTTGGTGTCAATGGCCCACTCGATATCCTGAGCCTGACCGTAAGACTCCTCGATGGCCACGCCTAGACGGGCTAGTGCCGCCGCCTGTTGGTCATCGATGGAAGGCATACGGCCCTGATCCCCCAAGAGTTCGTTGCGGCAGATACCCTCCTGCTCCAGGCATCGGTAAGCCACCGTCTTGGCGCCGATTTGACGGGCCCGCACGATGTGTGGCCGCTTCCGGGAAACCACGAATCGGTCTACGGCGGAGCGACCGTCCACCACCATTTTGGGTAGCCCCCACACAGCGTTGATGATAATCGTATCGTCGCGAATATCCAGCGGATTGCGTGTATAAAGGACCCCTCCGCTGATCGCGTTTACCATCTGGAGACATCCCACGCACATGATGATGTCCTCGTCACGCAAACCGCGATGAAAGCGGTAGGTCATGGCGGTCACACCGAATTTTCCCGCGATCACTTCTTTGAATGCGTCGATGATGTGATCGGGGTGCACGTTGAGCAGAGAGCGATACTGTCCGGCAAAGGAAGCGCCGGGTAGATCTTCGTTAACCCCACTACTGCGCACCGCCAGCGTCAGCGGCGCCCCGACCGTCGATTGCAGGGCCGCCGTGGCCTCCAAAATGGCCGCCGCCACCTCCTGAGGCACTTCCGCCCCCATCACCAGCTGTTGCAGGACCGAACTGAGTTCATACAACCGGTCGAGATGCTCCCCCTCATGGCTTTGGATTCGTTGGTTGATTTCCTCCTGGAGCCGGTGATGGGTCATGAACCGATGATAGGCCTCCGCTGTGACCACAAACCCCTCGGGTACAGTCACGTTCAATTTCTTGGCGATATCCCCCAGACTCGCCATCTTGACGCCCACAGCCTCGGCATGAGTGCGGTCGATCTCCCTCAGATCGAGAACCAGCGCCCTGTCTCCGGTGTCCGGCGCCGTGTCGAGAAAAGGGGTGATGCTCTTTTGAATTCGGACAAAAGTGTCGTACAATGCCCGATGCCGGCCGTCCGAAAGGCTGTCTAGATGCTGAATGATTTGATACACGTTGGCAAGGAGCAGAGCGCAGCGGGAACGGATAAAGCTCATCCCGAAGGGCTTGTCCCCCGATAGAACGCTCTCCATCTCCGAGATGGTCTTCAGAACCTTGTCGTTGGCATTGAGCAAACGCCGGAACTGCATATAGCGCAGCTTAAACGACCGGCGCAGGGCCTCATCGTCCCGCGCTTCGGCCGGCTCATCGGCGCCCCCCTTGAAGGCCCTGATTAGATTTCGAATAATCCGCAACATACACCCGGTCCGTGGGCTAATGCCCCAAATTCATGCCCCAGCCTTCGAACAGATACATGATGCCAAATCCATACCATAACGTGTAAATCACGTAGAAAGCTAGTGAAACCAATACAATACCGATCTTATCCACGATATTCTCGGCTTTGATGCCGTAATAGTTGTAAGAGGTTTCCACGGCCTTGGATTGCACCACAGCCACCAAGTTTGCCGCGTTGAACCTCTTTTGTTTGTTCAATTCGTACTCCAAGGCCTTGAGAGTGCTCCACCAGTCGAACAGTACCAAGCGTTCGTCATACCCGTATTTCGCCACGATACGCTCGGCGTCGTTGACATACATGATGTCCGAATCTTCCAGAATCTGCAGCAGTAAGGCTTTCAGATCGCCGTGGACCGCCACCTGCCTTCCCGATGAAGAGACCGTCATCTCCTGCACTGCCAAAAGCCTTTGAAGCCGTGCGGCCTGTTGGTCGTCCGCCAGAGCCAGGGTCACATCCACCGCATCGTCTTGGTAGGCGCGAACCGTGTCTTTAACTTTCGGTATGTAGTAGGCGGATCCTTTGGAAATCGAATTGTACAGATTGTCCATGTATTCCATAGGATTCTGGCCGTTAAGTATGGGAACGAACAGCATGACGAGAACGACGGTAAAACTGATCATCAATCCCAATCCCTTGTACAAGGATTTCTTTTGCGTGCTCATGGGTTATCTCTCCTGTGTCTTGAGGATAGCCAGATTGGCAAGAAAGGTCCCGATCACCCACACTCCGAATCCGCCGATAACGATGAAAAAAGCCCAAATGCCGAACACTTCCAGGGCATGCCCGGTGCTCTTGGATATGGGCAGGATCTCCATTTGTCCCAACTTGCCCGGCAAAGCAAAGATGCGGTTCACGAAACCCGCCAGCACCGCCATGGCATAGAACCCTCGAATGGTGATGCCCTTGACCACCTTGGTCACCATGGCCCCCACTTGGATGCCCACCAGCGACCCGATAAGCATGCCCATGGCCAGTGTGTAAAAGATAAATCCATAGATGGCATATTGGCTGATCGAAGCATACCCCGCGGTGAAGATGATCTGAAAGATATCGGTACCCACCGTAGTCATGGAGGAAACCCCCAGGACATAAACGAAAATGGGAAAGGTCAGAAATCCGCCGCCAACTCCCATGATACCGGCCGCAAGGCCGACCAGGGCGCCGCTGGCCACCAGAAATACCCAGGAGATAGCGCGGCCCCCGGGGGTGAAGTCGTAATCGAAACGGATCATCGGAGGAATCCTCACGGCCTGGATGCGATTAGGCAGGTCACCCAGTTCCGCACCTTCATCACGGCCACCATGTACCGCGCACACTTCTCCCGATCCGTCGTGCCTCTTCTGGGCCCTCCTACATTTAAGGTAGTCCAGCATGGCGTAGCTTCCCAAAAAACCTAGCATCAGCGAGTAGATCGTGGTAATGAAGGCGTCGCTCATCACCGGATTGATCTCGTAGAAGAAACGATTGATCATCCCCCCCACCGTGGCGCCGATAATGGCTCCAATGAGAAAGACCACGGCCAGACTGGCCGAGACGTTTCCCAGTCTCCGGTGGATGACGCTACCCATGATGGCTTTGGCAAAAATGTGGAACAGGTCCGTGCCCACCGCCAGAATGCCTTTGATGCCCGCACTCATTAAGGCGGGGGCGATGACAAAGCCGCCGCCGGCGCCGATACACCCCGTAATCAAGCCCGCCCCCAGGCCTATAAGGATGGACACTATGAAAATACCTAAAGAATAGAATGCCGGGCTGTAGGCCTTTTTACCGCCGAGTACATCGGGGAGCATATCGCCGATGGGCTCCGCGAAGGCGTAGCCTCCGATAATCACCGGGGCCATAAGGAGCCCCAGCAGCAAGAGACGCCTTCTGTCCCCGAGGATGGTTCTGGAAGTGTTCATTTCCCATTGAGCATGAGCCACGGCGCCAGCCATCATGAATCTTCCCAACTGCTTGAAAAAACCCATTGTGCACTCCTTTTCTATCGCTTATTTCTCTAACTTCGGGGTTCCTATCCGATCAGAGTAATCAACGCTTTTGAATCATCAACGCGCGCTTTTCACAGGCATCCTGAAGGCGGAATGAGAGTTCATCGATGTCCACCGGTTTCATTAGATAATCGAAAGCACCCGCCTGGATGCCTTCCAAAGCGCTCTGGCTGCGGGCATGTCCGGTAAGGAGTATGACCTCCACCGACCCATCGATTTTCTTAATCTCTTTAAGGATTTCCAGACCATCCATTCCGGGCATCATTACATCCAGAACCACTCCATGGAATTGCTGAGCACGAATCAACTCCAGGGCGCGGGCGCCGTCGGGGGCGATATCGGTGTTGAACCCTCTAAGTCGAAGCCGTTCGGCCAGGCTTTCCACGAATTCGGCCTCATCGTCCACCAAAAGAATATTGAATGTTCCCATGGGGTTTTCTCCTCGATAGCACAATGCCATCCGCCGGCCTTGGAGCGCCGTTCCCTTTTATAGTGAGTACTCAGTACAATAAAGAGATTTCGCAAAAAAGTCAACACGAAAATCAACACACGAAAATCGCCGCCCCGGCTTCCCGCAACCGGACCCGGTTCGAACTCATAAGCCGAAGCGTAACCAACCCATAGCCGGCCGCTGAAAAACGAGATCTGCTTTGTTGCGCTTCACCCTTCGTCATTGCGGCGTACTGTATGTACGCCTCATTCCTCAGAATTCGTGCGCCGTACATCTCATCGTTTTTCACCAGTTTGCCCGAAATGGTGTTTATCAAAGGGCTGATAGCCGACACGTTTCGCGCCTGTCGCTTCCTGCACAAGAGATGGGGTGAAGTAGATAAGAAAAGGAGGATTATTCGGCGCGCTTCTGGAGCATGCGGCGACAATTGATTACCAGTTGCTCGTAGAGAGCGCTGGCATCGTATAAATTGAAGGTTTTCAGGCGGGCGATGCCATCGACCATGGCAAATACGATGAAAGCCGTCTTGCCGGCGGGCAGATCGGCGATGGAACCGTCCTCTTGGCCGCGGATAATGGCTTCCTGAAAGATGTCCAAAATGAAATTATAGATGCTTGAAAACTCCTTGCGGAACACGGGATTGGCCAACGCCATTTCGTAGGCGTCATAACGGTGCATAATCAGAAACAGCTCCTCGCGTGTACCGACCAGATAGAGATAATAGAAGATGCTTCCCTCAATCATCTCCAACCCGTTGGAAAAGGTCTTCTCGGCGAGGAACGCCTCGAAGGCGCCGATCAAACTCTTACGAAGTTTTTCGAGGATGGCAAGAAACAGATCTTCTTTGGTCTTGAAATGATAAAATATGGTACCCTCTGCAACCCCAGTTACTTTGGCCAATTCCGCGATAGCGGTATTTCGATACCCTTTTTCGGAGAAAAGGCGGGTTGCGGTATGTAATATGTCTTCCCTCTTGGACATCGATAAACCCTGGTCTAATTTTATCAGGCCGTTAAAAAATGCGATCTGCGGCGTTGCGCCTCATCCTTCGTCATTACGGCGTACTGGTTGTACGCCTCATTCCTCAGGATTCGCCCGTCTTGCATCTCATCGTTATTGTACCGGTTTGCCCGCAATAGTGTCTGGGAACGGACTGTTATAATGCTGATGAGATTGTCTCCACAGGCTTTCTCGCACCCAATATATCCGTCGTTTCCACCTTTGATACCCTCCCCGCCTTGATCAAGGCTCGGAGTGCACTCGAAACCGGTTGACACCGTTATAGGACCGGTACTGAACTAGAGTGTACGGTCTTTTTGGTTTCCTCCAACGGTAACTCTCCTGCCTTAAAGGTGCAATCCATTTCTCGAGGCGTGTCACGAGACTGCGGTTTGGAAAACAACATCGATAGTCAGGCGGTAGGACAACCGGATGCTGCAGGAGGATCTTCGTTTTCTCGTTCCTTCACCCAAACTGCGAGAGAGATCGGCTCGGAGGCTTCACTGAAACCGCCCGTGATGGCAATCGAAACGAACTTTTCCATTTCTCGCTGAAGTCGGGCCGAAGGCCGGGTACGGAAACGACGCCCGACGACGTCAATGATGGATTTCGAGCAGGGTTCGAACTCAACGGGTCTTCGAGGCCGTCGCATATCCGCATTGCGGTCTTGCCTTTGAGGATCCATCTGCTGTACATGTCGAAAAACAGGGAATGGATTATTACCTTTGATGGAATTCCTGAGGAAGGCGGTCCTTTCCGAAAAACATTCTCCCCGGCCGACCTTCACATGAATACCATGAATCAGGTTCTTGGGAGGAACAGCCCGTTGACAAACTGCATTTCGGGCAGGTTGATGAAAAACGATGAGATGCAAGGCGCGCGAATCCTGAGGAATGAGGCGTACAACCAGCACGCCGCAATGACGAAGGATGAAGCGTCACGATGCCGATCCCGTTTTTCAACAGCCTGATTAAGCATCCTCGTGCGAGAATCGGAATCTACTGTACGCCGTCGGCGACATCCCGGAGACTGGATCATGGACTCCTCGAATGAAGAAAAAGGGCTTGTGCTGGTATTTACGGGACATGGGAAAGGCAAGACCACCGCGGCATTGGGAGCCTCCCTGCGCGCCGCCGGCAACGGATACGTCGTCATCATCCTACAGTTCATCAAGGGTGCGTGGAAGTATGGCGAACTTCAGGCCCTCAGTCACGTTCCCAATATACAAATTGAACAGCTCGGTCTCGGTATGGTTCGAAAACGCGGTCAGACGGTCAAGGACCATCAGAAGGCCAGGGAGGCATGGACTAGGGCGTGCGAGATCGTCATGTCCGGCCGATACCAGCTGGTTGTCCTGGATGAGATCCACGTGGCGATTCGCTACGGCTTCATTCACGTGGAAGAACTGCTGGATCTTCTCAGGAAGAGGCCTTCGAACCTGCATGTAATCCTGACGGGACGGGACGCGCCGGAACCTGTTTGCGAACTCGCCGATACGGTGACAGAGATGCGGATGATTAAACACCATTATCAACGTGGAATACCGGCGCAAAAAGGCGTTGAATGGTAATATACCGCCATTCCGCTGAATGAGATCGGACGATAGTGCTCCGGTTGTATCTTTGTGCAGCACGGTTTCATACGGGATCGTCCACAACCCGATCCTGGTGGAAATATGCAGCGGGCGCGAATGCCGAGGACCAAACGGCGGACGGGGGAGTTTGCGTTGATGAAGTCACATAGGCTTCTTCACAGCTCGTCGGTCCCCGCCTCTTGTCCGATCGCTCCACGCCTCATGGGCGGAGTGTTCCGGCGCCGCCTGCCGCGTTTTTGGCCTCCATGACGCAACGAGGCAAAGAGTGCTCGCAGACTCGATGAGCCGGTCCCTGTGGAAGCCTTCTCATCAACGCTTCCACAGAATCAAGAACATCCGCCGCTTTCCGCGGATCCGAACTGAGGGGGCAAAGCATGGGAGTAAGCACATGGGTTTACGTGATGCTGGGGCTCTATATCATATTCTGTTTTTACTGGGGGCTCAAAGGGTACCTCATCGAAAGGACCGTCTCCGACCACCCCATCGGAGGCCGTCAGATCCCCATGATCGCTTTCCTCATGGCTGCAACCGCAGCTTCGTTTAGTGGATGGACCTTTATCGGGCATCCCGGATTGATTTGGCGGGATGGACTGGCGTATGCCTTCGCATCTTTTTACGTGGTCACCATTCCTATTACCGGGGCCTTCTTTGCCAAACGAACCTGGCTTCTGGGAAAGCGCTATGGTTTCATCACACCCGGTGATATGTACGCATACTACTACAACAACGAAGCCATGCGTTGGCTCGTCGTAATCGCATCGTTTCTGTATGGGATGTTTTACTCCGCCGTGCAGTTTATGGCTTCCGGCGCTCTCTTCCACTGGGTCACGGGATTGCCGGCGACCTACGGCGCCTTCTTTTTGGCATTCGTAGTATGGTTTTACGTGGTTACCGGCGGTCTTCGGATAAGCACCTGGCTCGGGATGATCCAGTTCCTCCTGATGGTCGGCGGCATTATCATCCTGGGTGCTTATGTGCTGTCTTACTTCGGCGGCTGGAGCAACCTCTCGGCCCAGATTGCGCAACTCGAAACCGAGTATCTCGAAGTTCCTTCGATCATGGAGTTCACCGTCGGGGAAGTGAAATGGACAGGGCTCATGATCCTGACCTACATGTTCGCGCTCATGGGAATCCACTCGTCTCCCGCATTCACCATGTGGCAATTGGGGGCCAGGAATCCTCGACCTTTCCCCTGGCAGCACGCTTTCATGTCCACGTTCGTGGTGGGCTTCGCATTGTTCTTCTTCACGGCGATTCAAGGGATGGGTGCTCGAATCCTGGCGGAACAAGGCGTCATTCAGCTCGCCAGAGACTCGGACGTGGTCCCTGTCCTTATGAAAACGTTTCTACCTCCCTTTATGTTGGGAATCGTCTTCATCGGGGCCATTGCCGCCATGCACTCCACTGCGGCGCCATACATCGGCACCGGGGGATCCATCCTGTTAAGGGACGTCTGGTGGCGGTATGTCCGAGGCAAGCAGGGAAGCCATGCGGAGCAGATTTGGATGCAGCGCCTGTTCACCACCCTCCTGACCGTTTGCGCACTCGCGGTAGGGGTATCGTCCCAGGCGGCGCTGGTTATGCTGGGCGCACTGGCCACCGCGTTCGGGCTCTTGATGTACATTCCACTGCTGGGCTGCCTGTGGGGCCGGCGTTTCCCCAGCGTGGGCGCCGTCACGGGACTCCTGGTAGGCATGGTTGCCGTTTCTGTAACGTACGGTATCCCTTCGCTCCAATATCCCCTTACCATCCATAGCGCTGTCTGGGGGTTGGGTTTGGGTCTCCTTGCAGCCTACGCCTGCAGGCGGCTGGGATTCAAGGACAAGCCGGAAACCGTGAGGCGACAACAGGAAATCCGTACCTGGCTGGATAGTATCGACCAACCGAGTCCGGCTGGGAAACGGTGGCGAAATGCCATGAAGATCGTAGTGCCTGTCTGGTATGTATTCGCCATCGGCCCGGCCTGTATTCTGGGAAACAGAGCGTTTTCCTTCGCCGGATTCCCTGCGCTGTGGTCATGGCAGATATTCTGGTGGATTCTGGGAATCATTATGATGTGGGGACTTTGCTTCAAAGCGGAGATGTCCACGACCACGGAAAGACAGATCCAGCGCATGGAACGGGAGTCACACGTCATAGATAGGCAAACTGCCTGACACGAGTGAGGGGGGATACCGCCCGACGCAAATCTTCCCGATACGACCGTCGGCTTTTCCGGTTTTTCAAATTCCAGGATTCAGGTGTACACCTTATACAGGTCGTTCACCTTGACCCGTCCCAGAAAACGTCAAGCAAGGAGACGCACTGATGAAACCCGAGGATGTGACCCTGATCTGCTTGGTTGGATTCACCGTCCTTTGGGTCATTTTGTTCGGGATCGGAGCCTTCGGGTAAGCACACCAAACAGGAAGAGGTTCCATCCCCTTACAACAGACATGTTTCCGCTGGAACCGTCGGTCATGCTCAAGCGGTTCCGACATGGAAGGGTACCCCCCCATTGTGGGCGCCGTTATCAGGCCGTTGCGGGGGTCCCGAAGAATTCCACAACGGCTCCCTGTTGCTCCATTTCCGTGACGGCGGCTCGAGTCGTATCCTCAGCGACCCCCCGGCAGAGATCCAGCAGCAACCGTATCCGAAATCCGCGCTTCAGCGCATCCAGGACGGTGTGGCGAACGCAATAATCCGTGGCGATACCGTATACCAGAAGTTCCCGGACGCCATCATTCCTGAATATTGTTTCCAACTCGGTCTCCTGACCGCCGTCGTCGATGAATCCCGAATACGAATCATAACGTGAATCCGTGGAAGTCTTGACCAGCTTGTCGATCCACTCCTCGGGAATCAGAAATTCAGCACCGGGCGTATCCTGAACGCAATGGGGAGGCCAAAGGACCTGAGTCCGTCCATCGATCTCGATGACATCGAACGGCTTCTTCCCTGGATGTTGTGTATAAAAACTGACATGATCCGCGGGATGCCAATCCATCGTGGCATAAATGGTCAGCCCCCGTTCCTTGAACTCCCGGGTGGCTTTCCTCACGAACTCGACGTAGGCTGCATCCGAGGCGGGTACGGCCAATGTTCCATGGTGCAGCTCGGTAAAATCCGCCTGGAGATGCACGACCAATACGCCGGTTCCGTTTAGGGTTGTTTCGGCTTTCATGGTACCCCTCCTCATTGTTCTGAAATTCGCGTGGTTCACTCCGGGATCCATCCGCCCAGGAGGCCGGCAGCCTGCAGGGGGGCCGCACGTCTCATCTACGCCGATTATGGGGATACGGAGAGCCCTGCGATGTCGGTTCCATGATCGGCTTCGGAACCTCGTGGCGCCAGACCGGGCAATCCGTTACGCGTGCGCCGCGTAACGCACAGTAGGTACAAGGAGTTCCGAGAATCCAACATGGATAGCGTGCGCCGCCCCCCCCTCTTCGAAGAGCCGTTCGGGCGAACCGATTCCCATGCATGCGCAGAGAAGATCCCCCGTCAGCGATTATACCATTCCGTAGTTGCGCCGGAACTGCTCCACGATCAACCAGAGGTCCGACGGCAAGCACGTTTTCACCTTTTCAACAATCACCGGAGGAACAGGACCGTAATACGCTTCGGCAATGGCGCCCGCGATACACGCCAGGGTGTCGCTGTCGCCCCCAAGGGAAATCGCATTGCGGATGGCGTCTTCATAGGAATCCGACTCCAGAAAGGAAATGATGGCCTCCGGCACGGTTCTCTGGCATGAAATCTCAAATTGGTAGAAAGGTCGGACGGCGTCCACGGTCCGGTGGAGATCGTAGCCGAATCTCTGTTCCACTTCATTCCTGACCAGCGCCTTGTCCCGGGAACTCCTGGCCAAGAACACGGCCAGCGCGGTCGCCTGGGCCCCCTTTATCCCTTCCGGATGATTATGCGATATCTCCGCCGTGCGTGCGGCCTCTCGGAGCACGAGATCCTCCGTGTCGAAGGCGAAGCCTGTAGGACTGACCCGCATGGCGGAACCGTTGCCCCAGCTGTTGTATGGTTTGGGCTCGTTCGAGTGGAGCCAGAACCGGAAAGACATGCCATAGCCTGCATAAGGATAGCGCCGGCCGATCTCCCAAACCCATCTCAAATAATCCCTATCCTCCAAAATGGCTTTTGCCACCGCGATGGTAAGAACGGAATCATCGGTAAAACGACAGTCCGAACGGAAAAGCGGGAAGTCCTTGGTCTTGATGGGATCGTGCTCATAAACCGATCCGATTATGTCTCCCGCGATGGCTCCAATCATCTCTCACGTCCCTGGTTCCGGGGCCATATTTGACGACGCCTTTCGTCAAAGATTCCGGATGTCATGCATGCAATGCGGTATTTCGGGGATAGGTTACTGAATCCTCTCCATGTATGCGTGCGCTGGTTTTCAGCTTGGACGGTTATCTCCTTGTTTTCCTCCGCCGCAGGCAACTGATGTTCTTCTTTCCAGAAATACCTTACATGCCGGGAGATACGTGGAATCTTTCTTTCGACTGGTGTCCGAATCCGTTCTTTGGAATTAGTATCCGTAGAAGGCCCGACCATTATATGGGCGCCGGCCCGTGGCGCCGGCACACGTCCCTATACGCATCGATAATGAAGAATTGTAACGTTACGGTTTTTTGAATCGTTTCATAAGGTCCTTCACACCCTCCATCATCTTCTGCATCTCGTCCTGTGAGGGAGCTTCTTCCATGGATGGCGGTTCCCCCATACCCTTCGGCATCCCCGGGAATTTCGGGAAGCCTTCCATTCCCATGGCCTGTTCCATACTGTCTGCCTGGGTATATTCCGCCGGGATCTCAAAAAGGGTGTCGGGCTGTTTGCCCAACCGGATATTTTCGAGATGTGATGCCATCTCCATGCTCACTGGCGGCGGAAGCCTGGCATGATACTTGACAGGATAGTCCAGCTTACTGGAATACCAGAATTTCATATACATTGAAGGTACATTGGGTCCGTCGACAAACTTGGCCTCACCCTCGTAAATATCACATTTATATCCTTCGAGTGTCTCAGAGCCGACCTTCTTCATGTCGTTTGCTTCGATGAATTGCTTGAAGTCCCTTATATGTCGTGCAGACATATCCTCAGTCATTTCTTCAATATTCGATACTACATATTTCTTGGTATCCGTGAATAATTGATAAACCAGCGGGTACTTCCTTATAATAATCATACCCATCATCTCTTCACGAGAGATGTCCGAATTCTTATAATAAACTTTGCCCGTATCCCTTCCCCCGACTCCTTCCAAAATGCTGTCCGCAGAGAATTCGGCCGCCGCTGCAGGAATTGTGAGGGTCCAGACCAACAATAGAACGAATGCCATGGTCCATCTCATTGTTGACTCTCCTTGTCCTCGCGTGTAATGGGATCATCCAATGGAGCGCGCACAGCCTAATCATCCGAAAGGAAACACCCAGTGTCAAGAACAACGTTCAGGTGAATTACCGGGATAGTCTGAAGAGGAAAAGCCGCTGAATCCATAGACGCTGTCGTCACGGGCGGTGGCTTTGCGTTTCGAAGGGCTCACAGAAATCCGAATTCGCGGATTTCTCTCCTTCCGGAGTTCAACGGTGTGGCAGCGATTGCAACGCATCAGGATTGTCAACAGCCCGTCGGTACACAGAATTGCGGGCAGGCTGTTCATCAACAGGTTGTTAAGGTCTATCAGAGACGGGCATTCTTGGCGACATGCCGGCTTCGGCTCCCCGCCCTTCCCCACCGTACCGGGGACCACGCTGCGCCGGAGGAGATCCTTTCTTCAACGAACATAATGGAATCGCACCGTACTCGAGGGTTCCATCAAGTCGCCTCCCGCATCACGTTCACCCTCCTCGAACTCCTCTTCCGACCCGATGTAACAAACAGCTCTTCCATTTCGGGCATCGGCCACCACGCACGCCGCAGTGCGCTCGCCGACAGTCCGCATATCCACCACCTTCAGGATATCACCGAGACTTTCCGCCTCAGGCAGCAAACGGCCAAGGACATTGGGCGATTCCGCAAAGAACTCGTGGTGAAACGCCACCTCCGGATCGTCCGGGTACAGGGGCAGATAAATGATTCGGGACTCAACCAAGTCCAGAAAGAAGTGCGTCCCATACGATACGTCCGGCACATGGCCGTTTTCCTCCCGGGCCATTTCAACAAGGACGGAGGTATTGTTGATGTCCGAGTAGCTCGTATTGACCCCCAAGTGGATATTGGAGCTTCCCCACCGGCCGGGACCCATCATCATGGTCCTGTGTTGGATGAGTTCCGGATGCCGGTTGAGCTTACCCACCATCCGTCCCATTACCCGCTTCACATCCAGGGAGGCCTCCCGGACATAGGACTGGGGATCGATGTAAATGATGTATCGGATGCCCCTTATAACACCTCCCGAAAGCGTCCTATGGGCGCGGAACAGGATGCGCTCGGGAGGAATATCGTCCGGAACGGTCACCGCCCCCGTCATCCCGGGGAGCATCATGGGGCGGCATTGAACAAGATTGATCTTAACATTTCCGTTCGCATCGACAAAAGCCGTAAACTCCGTATCCACCGGATACCCGTATGCGGCTTCCAGCTTGGCCAAAAGTTCTTTCATAACGGGAACGAACCGGGTCCGCATCAGCAACTGGTTGAAGGTAAGAACCGGATTCTCGACGCCTGTAAGATCATCCCCCTCCCCATCGATCCAATAGCCTTCCTTCATCTGGGAGATGAAAAGGCCCAAGCCGGGATAATCCCCATCGGTCATCACATTCCACATGGGCCGACTACAGAACTCGTTCTGCGCCAAATCGAGGAGATCCATCTTTCGCTGCGAATAGGCCGCGATCTTGGGGCCCACCTCGGGGCGAAGAGCCGGGTGGCTCACGGCGATCAAACGGCTGTAGTCGTCTCCCAGGCGGTTGACGGCCCGAGTCCCGAGTCCCAGGACCAAACGTATCATTCCCTGCTTCGGATCGATGCGGTCCGTCCAACGATATAGATTGTGTGAAAAAGCCACACCCGCAAGGGGTGGGAAAAAATAATGCCGGTAGCGCATTCCGGAGACACGCTGGATGAGGATCGCCATCTGTTCGTCCGATTCCCCCAACCCCCTCTGGCGCCTGTACGCGAGGGCATCCGGATTTACAGCGCTGGCGTAGACCAGTTTCACCGCTCGCAGGAAGGCCTCCATTCGTTCCTCGAGCCCCTCCTGATTCACACAGAACTCACTGCGGTACTTTCCCGCAAACGCGTTCCCGAAGCCGTCTTCGAGCAGGCTGCTCGATCGAACGATAATGGGGGCTTGACCGAAGTAATCCAGGAGATCTTTGAACTGCTCCATGATTTCGTCCGGGAAGGTCCCCGCCAGGAAGCGTTCTTCAACGGCATCAAACTCTTCGGGCGAGATCCTGGAGTTCCGGGTCAACCGCAACCGGAGCCGGAAGAATCCGTTATTCACCAGGAAGGTGAAGAACACGTCGGAACCCACATAAAAGGAGTCGTGCTCCTCCAATACCTTGGAAAAATCCACGGTACCCGGATCGCTGGCGAGAATCCGCCGGGCAAGCAGCATCCCTGCGGCTTTCCCTCCGATGCGTCCCGAACCGATCAATCGGTTCCGGATTCCCAGCAGATCATCGAGGGTGAGGTATCGATCCGCGATATTCCTGAACTCGGGATAGGGACCGATCATCATTTGGGTCAATTCTTGTTTTAGGGCCTGAACCTCGACGGTGCCTTCGAGTTCTTTAAGCTCCTCCGGATCGTACTGGACAAGCTTTCTGTAGACGCTGTCCCAGGGGGCTATGGAATCGGCTTTCACTTTGAGCGGCGACTTGCTCGCGGAAATGAGAATACTGGAAGCGTCACCACTCTGGAACACGGGTGTAAGGGCGCCCTCGGAATACAAATGAGGCAGAAACATCTCCGAGGAATACCGATCCCAGACTTTGATGGGGTGAATGTACAGACGGGCATGGACGTGATACAAATCGATGACGACTTGAGAAGTGTCCCGGATGCGGGCAACGGCATTGCGGGCATGCTGCCCGCGCTTCAGGGCGAAGTAGGCGACGGTGTCCAATTCATGAAGATACGGGCAGGACACCTGAAAGAAGTTGGCCAGAAGTTCATCCGTAGCCCATTCGCCTACCAATAAGGAAAGGTTGTCAAAGACATAAAATACTTCGGCACCCTTGTCATCGATGATTTTGTTCACCTGAGCGCTGAACACGTCAAAACCGGATCGCGGATCCAATTCGATGGTTACGAGCCCCGGCTCCGGAGGGATGATCCGCCGGTGCGGGGCAAAGCGCAGGTAAACCACCTCGCGGCCGTCACGCAGCGCTTGCTGCACAAAGGGATAAGCCACCCTGTAATAATTCTCGATCCGGTCAACCTGCCAGACCACGTTATCCCCAAGGCGCAGCCCGCCCAGGACATGGTCCAGCGCGGGTATACCACTGCCCACCGTTTTGGTATCCGGCATAGACACCTCTTTGGGCGCCGCCGTCTTCATTCCACTTTGCGCCCGTTTCGAGCCTTCCCTCAACTCCGTTTCACAGCGGAGGGCAAAGACCCGGTATCGTAATGCTCCGCCGTCTTCAGGTATCGTTATATCCAGCCGCGAACCTTCATGGCCTCTACGACACGACTCACGGCCACGGCATAAGCGGCCTTTCGCATGTTGACGCCCTGTTTCTCGGACATGTCGGCCACTTCGTGGTAGGCCTTGGTCATCCGCCGGTCGAGCCTTTCGTGGACTTCGTTCTCATCCCAGTAATACATGCTGGCGTTCTGGACCATCTCGAAGTAGGAAACCGTAACGCCCCCTGCATTACATAAGAAATCCGGAATCACATGAACACCCTTTTCATAGAGGATTTCATCCGCTTCCGGAGTGGTCGGTCCGTTGGCGAGTTCCAGAATAATCCTGGCCTTGACCCGGCCGGCGTTCTCCTCGGTGAGCGTACCTTCCAGGGCTGCAAGCACCAGGACATCCACATCCATCTCAAGCAGTTCCTCGGGGGTAATGCACTCACCGCCGACGCAATTCATCACGGATGCGGTGGCGGCCTTGTGATGATTCACCGCGGATGTGGAAAAGCCGCCCTCACAGCATACGGCCCCTTTCGAATCACAAACGGCCACGATTTTCGAGCCGAACAGGACCTCGGCAAGAGAAGACGCATAACTGCCGGCGTTTCCGAATCCTTGAATGGCCATGGTGGCTTTGCTCAGATCCAGATTGATTTTTCGCGCCGCCTCGCGCAGGGTGTACATGCCGCCTCGCGCCGTGGCGTCGCGACGGCCGGGCGAGCCGCCCAAGGACAGCGGTTTCCCCGTCATGACACCGAATTGGTTCTTCCCTTCGATGGAAGAGTATTCGTCCACCATCCAGGCCATGACCTGCGGATTCGTGTACACATCGGGGGCGGGAATGTCCTTGTCCGGACCGATAAAAGGCGCAATGGCCTTAATGTAACCGCGACTGACCCGCTCCAATTCATGAACGGAAAGCTCCTTGGGATTGCAGACCACACCGCCTTTTCCACCCCCCAGCGGCAAATCGAGTAAGGCGCACTTCCAGGTCATCCATGCCGCCAGCGCCCGGACCGTATCAATGGTCTCGTCAGGATGGAATCGGATGCCGCCCTTGGTAGGCCCCTTGGCGTCGTTGTACTGCACCCTGAAACCCTGAAGCATCTTGGTGGTTCCATCGTCCATGTGCACGGGAAAGCTCACATGAAGTTCCCGCATGGGATGCAGGAGTGCCTCCCGGGTGCTTGGACTCAGTTTGAGAATGTCCGCGCAGTCGTTGATCTGGCGCTGCGCGATTCGGAACGGATTGTTATTATTGTTGTTGCCGGACATTGTGTTCCCTGCCTCCTGTCCTTTGGAAATGGGGTTACGCTTCGACTTCCCTCTTATGTTTCGCGACAGCCGCGCGGAGCTTCCTTCCGACTTAGGGTTTCCCTTGCGAAAACCGCTTCGCGTGATCCAGATAGTGTTTCAGGATCCACATCCTCTCCAGGAATTCCGGCCATCCGCAGCGGGGCTGAAACCCTTCCTTCGCATGAGGGTGCACCGCCGCGCCTTCCACCACCTCGCCCTGAAGTTCCTGCCAGATATCCCCCCAGGTATCCTGCGCATCCTGAAGCAAAGATTCCATAACCCTCCGGAAATGCCTGAATCGCTGTTCCGTAGTAAGCACCTTCCGACCTGAATGTTCCGTCTGGGTGTCCGTAACGAGTGTGAGTCGAGTTTCCATCAGTATTCCTCGCTTTCTTCCGGGCGTTCCATGCCGATATCGCCCTCGCAGAGCCTCCGGGCATAATCGATCCGGATGCCCAGCAGATGCAGTTTTTCCAGAAGGGCGATCCGGTCCTCGCGATTCGTCCAGCCCGGCGATGCCTCCAAGCCGTCCAGAATCTCTTCGCAGGAACGTGGGTCCTGTAACGCGTTCCAGATCTCGTTCCAAAGTCTGAGCGCATCGTTCATGACGCCCGCCGCAACACCCCTGAAATGCCGGAGTCTGGCATTGGTGCGCTCGATGTCACGTCTGGCGCTCGGCTCCCGCCCATGGCAAAATCGATGTTCCGTACTTTCGGCGGATTTCTTCATGACAACCGGTTACGATAAGGGTTCGAAGGTTCGTTGCTACACGCGCGCACTCACTCCCCCACCTGGCGAGAGCAATACACATGCCATCCAGGCGGCGAACGACATGAACAGCATCAATGTTAGCGTTTTCAGAAGGTTATACGATGGCGGACGGCTCCGGGAACACAAAGGTCCAAGAACGAATGGTGGTATGGAATCAGCAGGGTTTTAGCGAAGACGGCTTATTCACCGCAGATCAGGCATAAAGACGGTTTCATTCCAACGAGTTAGCGGGCATGTTCAGATTTTGCACACCGTTGCTGGAGTTCCAGCAGGCTTGTGCGGCGGGAATTCGGCGTGGAGCTTATTCGGTAGGGCCCTGGATATCGAATTTCTTCATGCGGTGTCTGAGGGTGTTGCGGCTGACCCCAAGCATCTTTGCCGCTTTGACCTGGTTATAGCCGCACTGTTTCAGCACCCTCGCTATACAGGCGCGTTCCACCAATTCGAGCACGTTCGTGTGTTCGTTCTCGCTCGCAAGCAACACCAGGTCCGGGAAAAGATCGTCCAGCTTGCGCTCGATGCGTTCCAGCAACGATTCCCGGCCGGTAACGGTGTCTCCTCCGGCACGGTCAAAACGTATATGTTCCGGCAGAATCATATCGCCCGGGGAAAGGAGCACCGCGCGCCGGATGCAGTTTTCGAGTTCGCGTACGTTGCCCGGCCACCCATGGGACTCGAGCCTCCGGAGTGCCGCATCATCCACATACCGGATGGATACCCCGTATTCCTCCCGGAAACGGGCCACGAAGCGCTCCACCAGAAGAGCGATGTCTTCCTGCCGTTCTCTCAATGGAGGAAGCTGAATGGAAATGATTTTGAGCCTCCAGTACAGGTCATCCCGGAACCTTCCCTCCCGGACCTCTTTTTCCAGATTTTTGTTGGTCGCCGCCAGGATTCTCACATGGGCCTTGAGGGTCTGGTTACCTCCGACACGCTCGAATTCGCCGTATTGGAGGGCGCGCAGGACTTTGGCCTGGGTGGCCAAAGGCATGTCCCCGATCTCGTCGAAAAAGAGCGTTCCACCGTCGCACCGTTCGAACTTGCCGACATGCACCCGTTCGGCGCCCGTAAAGGCTCCCCGTTCGTGGCCGAAAAGCTCGCTTTCGAACAGCGTTACCGGAATCGCGGCGCAGTTGACTGCGAGGAACGGCTTGTCCTTCAGGTGGCTGTGATGATAGATCGCCCTGGCCACCAGCTCCTTGCCCGTACCCGATTCCCCGGTAATCAAAACGAGCACGTCCTTGTCGGCCACCTGTCCAATGAGCTTATACACCGCTTGCATGCTCTTATGACGGCCGATGATCTGCGTCCTGCCTCCTAACGACGCCGCGGGAGTCCCCGGAGCCGATTGTGGATAGCCCACGACGTCCTTCATAAGTCGGTTCACCGCCAAAGCATCCGTCACCAACTGTTCCAGTTCGTCTCGTTCGAACGGTTTCGGCAGATAATCGTAAGCCCCCAGTTTCATGGCCTCGATGGCCGTATCCGTGGTTCCGAAAGCCGTCATGATGATTACGGGCGTCTTGACCTGCAATCGGCGGATTTCGCGCAGCGTATCCAGTCCGTTCAACCCGGACATCTTGTAATCCAGCAGGATCAGGTCAAAGGGTTCTCCGGCCACCCTTTCCAGGGCCTGCTCCCCTCCGCCGCACGAATGAACGTCGTACCCCTGTTTCGCCAGAAACCTGCGAAGGAAATGGATGAGACCCTCGTCATCGTCAACAAGCAGTACTTTTTCCATGGGTCGCCGCCGGTTCCCCCGTCGCCACAGGGAGAAACACGGAAAACACCGTGCCCCTCCCGGCATGGGTTTGAAGCCTGACATCGCCTCCGTGGCGCCGGATGATGCCGTACACGATGGACAGCCCCAAACCGGTACCCGTGGCCTTGCTCGTAAAAAACGGATCGAACAGCTTTGGAACGCTTTCCTCGCTGATGCCGGGCCCCGTGTCCTCAATGTCCATTCGAATATATTGTCCGGCCCCGCCCCCGCCGGTCATCCGTTCCGCCTTGGCCCCGATGGTTATGGCGCCCCGGGCGGCCATGGCCTCCAAAGCGTTCACCATCAGGTTGACCAGCACCTCCCCCAGTTGCTTCCGATCTCCTCGTACGCACGGCAAGGAGGATGGCAACTCCATGCGGATCACCGTTTCCTGCTGCCTGGCCCTGGGACCCACCACCAGCAAGGCCTCCTCGATGAGTTCCACCGGATGAATATGGGTCATAATCGGTTCCTGCGGCCGTGCGAAATCCAAAAAGCGGTTGATCGTCGCCTCCATCCTGCGGATCTGTTGCATGGCAACCTGAAAATCCTCTTCAAACTCACCGGAAATCTCGATCTCCGCCGCCACGGATTCCAGGAACAACTTCAGGGAAGTCAGGGGAGTTCGGATTTCGTGAGCCACACCGGCGGCAAGCTGACCCAAGGAAGCGAGCTGTTGGGAACGGGCCGCGGCCTGCTGGGTTTTCCTCAGTTCCACGCCTGTTTCCTTGAGTTCGGCCTCCCTCAGAAAGACCTGCTCTTCCAGGCTGTGCTGGCGATGTCTGAGCTGCTCGGCCATATCCGCAAACGCACGGTACAACAGGCCTATTTCATCGTTCCGATGGGTCTTAACGTCGATACGATCGTACTCGCCCACCGCGACCTGCTTGGCGGCCTCGCTGAGTTTCCGTATGGGATCGGCCACATATCTGGACAACAGCCACGCGAAGATCAACGCTCCGAAGATCGATAACCCGATCACGACAAAGATGGTTCTCCGCAAACTATCGGCGCTGCGAAACGCCTCGTCCCGGTCCTGCTCCACCACCAACGCCCATTCCGTTCCTTCCACCCGGGCCGAGGCGCCGATCACTTCAATCCCCCGGTAATCCACGTACGTGATTCGATTTCCCGCCCTGTTGAAAATGTTCTTGAAACTTTCGGATTGGGCGATGCTCTCGGTAAGTATTCTCCTGGGTTCTTTATGGGCGAGGAACATCCCGTCCCGGTCGACCAGGTAACATTCGCCCGTCTCACCCAGCGACACGGACAGGATGGCCGACAGGATGGTGTTCGTCCCCACGGTGGCGGACACGATACGCTCCACCTCAGGGGTTCCCCCGGTAAGCGGGGCCGAAACCCGGAAAAAGGATTCGTTCCTTTCCGGATTGAAGGCGATGTCGGACATGTGCAGATTACCCTCCGCCGCTTCCCGGACCCATGCCGTTTCCTCCGGAATGAAGGCTTCCCGGGAGGTCGTGTAGATCACCTTCCCGTCACGCGACACCACGGAAATCCCGCTGTACACTCGGTAATTCTCCCGCACCAACCTCAGGTACGCCTCGATCTCCTCGGGTCCGCCGGATGCCAGGATGATGGATCCGGCCACCACGGCGATATCCGCCTTCCGTTCCGATATCCACCGCTCCAGCAGCGCCCCTTTGTCCCGGGCCACCTGTTCCACCTGGTTGGTCACCATGTTCAGGACGAGTTCTTCCGCGGTCCTGAGCGAGAACGCACCGAGCGCGCATAAGGGCACAAGCGCGAACAGCGAGAACATAAGCATGAGTTTGACCCGTATATGATTCAACATGGCGGCTTTCTCGAAACCCATGTCACGCCTTTTTCAGGCATCCTCCCCAAGGAAAATCTCCGCCCCACCCTCATATCCATGCCTCGCAACGCCGGATACGGGAAAGCGCGCTTCTTGGACGGCGGGCGTCGGATTCCGGCGCTTCAAATCCGTTCGTCCCTATACAACACGGATGGATATGTATACAATTCGTTGTTCGGGTGCGGCAACCCCCTTGGCAGGCCCGGGCCGGCCAAAAACGATGAGATGCAAGGCGGGCGAATCCTGAGGAATGAGGCGTACAACCCGCACGCCACACTGACGAAGGATGAAGCGCAACACAGCAGATCGCGTGTTTCAACAGCCGGTTAGGGTCATGGCGCACGGTGCGCGCCCATGCGGCGCAATTCAGGTGAGTTGAGGGAACCTTGGGAGGAGATCATCGAAACGAGGTCATCCGGATTCCGGATCCGCCTCGCCAGGGGTTCGGCGGCGGAACCGTCACCTGGAACGTCACCGTATCCCGGACGCCCTCCGCGTTCATGCAGGTCAGGCGATGATTCCCCTCTTCCAAACGAAGTTCGAGAGGCGTCTCTCCGCGGGAAGGCCCCAGGTAGCGGTCGTTCAGAAACCAGTGTAACGGCGTCTCGCGGGGGGCGGATGCTTTCGGAACCAGGCGGTCTCCGCCGGGTTCGCCCGTGAGCACGTAAACTCCCTGGTTCGCCGGAACCAGAATGCGGAGCGCCTGGATCCGCGCCGCCCCGCGCTCGCGCCCTCGGACCGTCACTACAGGAACTTGTACGTCGGCCAGATCCCATCCCTGGGTCCTTCCGGGCCACCGTTCCGTGACAGCCGCGGGGTTTTCACCGGCTTCGGCCGGCGCGGGGTAATGCACGTCGCAGATCCGATGCAGGTACTGGCCGCGGGGCGCCGTGGCCGTCCGGGTGCGGGCGCACCATGGAGATGCGGGCAAGCCGCTTACGGAACACACCGTTACCGCCCGCAAATCATCCCCGGCTTCCGGCCACGCCGGTTCGTTCCTAGTGGGCAGGGAGCGGAAAATTTCCGCCGCCAGGGGAAGCGCCGCCTCCGCTCCCACCAGCCGCCGCGACGGCCGGCCGTCGTTGTTGCCGACCCACACGCCCACCACATAATGGCGATTGAACACGAACGCCCAGGCATCCGTGTGGCCGGCGCTGGTGCCCGTCTTCCAGCACACGCGCGGAGACGCTCCTCCAATGGAACGGGGCAAGCCGTCCACCGCCATGGGTAACGATCCCTCCAGCATGTCGTACAGTTTCAGGCAGACGCCTCTCGAGAACGTTCTGGAAGGAGTAGAATTCGAGAAATGCTCAGCATCTTTCATAAAGTACTTTAACTTACGAGAATCTCCCAGCGCCGCAATGGTTCGATACAGACCCGTCAGTTCCTCTAAACGCACTTCCACCCCGCCCAGCACCAGGCCCATCCCATAATGATCCGGGGTTCGCGTCAATGTCGTCAAACCCAGTTCCCGAAATGTATTCAACACCTTTTCCACACCCAGCCGTTCCTGCACCAGCAAGGCCGGAACATTTCTCGAGTGCTTCAAGGCCCATGAGGCCGATACCAGGCCCCGGAACCCGCGGTCGAAGTTATCCGGCCGGTACAGTCCATAATCCACCGGACCGTCGGCCAGGATTTCATCGGCATACAGCCGCTGGTTCTCCATGGCCATGGCGTAGACAAAGGGTTTCAGCGCGGATCCCGGTGAGCGGGGCGCACGGCACCCGTCCACCTGACTTCCCGGCGCCGCGCCGAAGAAATCCGCGGATCCCACGCGCGCCAGCACTTCCGCCGATTCTACGTCCACCACCATCACCGCCGCATTCTCGATTTCTCCATCAAACGGCGGAAGGTGATTCCGCACCCGTCGTTCCGCCTTTTCCTGAATCCGGGCGTCCAGTGTCGTGACCAACCGGCCTTCCTCGACGATACGATCCTTGAGGCTCATGGCCAGATGGGGCGCAAGCCTGGGAAAAGCGCGCCACCGGGTCCCCGCCGGCTCATCATGGGCCGCTTTCGCTTGCTCCGGCGTGATGGTTCCTTCCTCGAGCATGCGGTTGAGCACATATCCGCGGCGCTCTAAAGCTCGATGCGTGTTCTTCAGAGGCATCATGGCCCTGGGGCTCTTGGGCAGACCGGCCAAAAGCGCCGCCTCCGCCAGGGTCAGCTCCGAGGCCGGCTTGCCGAAAAATCGGTAGGAAGCCGACTGGCATCCCACCAGGTTCAGGCCGTACGGAGCACCGTTCAGGTACGCCTCCAGGATTTCGTTCTTGCTCGTCCGAAGCTCCAGACGGACCGCCTGCAGGGCTTGCCGCGCCTTACCCGCCAGGGAGTCCGCCGCACCCTCCGTTCGCTTCACCAACTGCATGGTCAAGGTGGACGCCCCGGACACCACGCGCCCCTGAACCACATTCTGCACCGCCGCGCGAATCACCGCGATGGGATCCACTCCCGGATGAAGGCGGAATCGACGATCCTCGGCGGCGATGGTGGCCTTTACCAGCCACGGGCTCACTTGGGCGAGATCCACGGGGAAGCACCATTGCTCCTCCTCGTTCAGGAAGGGATAGAGAACACGCCCTTCGCGGTCCGCCAGAATCCTCGAACTCCGATTCTGAAGATACGATGCGGCATCCATGGGCCACACCAGCAGCAGAACGCTCAGGCTTCCAACGATTCCGGCCGCGACGGCCAACATCCTCCAGCGCATGTACTCCCCCGGCAGGCCGTCAAAAACCGCGATCCGCCGTCACGCCTTTGGCGCCCCTTGCATCGCATCGTTTTTGACCAGCCTGCTCGAAATGCGGTTTTTCACGGTTAAGGGCATGCGGTTCATTCGGCCCGCACCTCGATGGAACCCGCTTCTCCGCGCCCGCCGACGGCCGGGTCATACATGCATTCCGCCTGGGGCGCGGGATACCGGTAACGACCCGGCGTCACGGCCCGCACCACGTAATAGAACGTGTGCGTTCCGGATCTCAACTCGTTGAAGGCCAGAACCAGCCGGTCGTCCCGGATCTCCAGATACGAGGGAGTCACCGCTCCGGGCAACGATCCACCGGGAAGGACATCCGGATCGACTCTCGGATTCTCGATTTCAAACCCCGCCGGCAGCAGGTCCGTCACCACCAGGTTGGCGACCCCGACGTCGCACCTCAGCGTCAGACGTCCCAGATACGTCCTGCCGTGTTCGAATACCGGATCCGTTGTCACCTTACCGGATTCCGCCGAGAGGAGTTCACGGCGGATGGAAACGCCCCGGCTCTCCGCTTGCGTTTCCGGCTCCAGGAGAATTCCTTTCGTGGTGACATACATCCACACTACTGTGGAGCCCGTGTTATGCACCGTATACGTGGTCCCGGGGCCTTTGTGCGCGCTGCGGTAATAGTCGGTCCCGGTCACGTTCACCGTCTCCCGGGGGCCCTCCACCACCGCCGACGCCTGTACCGGTCCCCCGGCGAAATCCTCCAGATAGCCGGCCAGCGCCGTAATGACCAATGCGGTCTCCTGGGTCGTTCCGTAATGCTTTTCCTCGAGGAACCGGATCAGCAGATCCGCCTTGGGGGCGATTTCAACGGGGTCCGCGTTCATTTGCCGTAGCGCCGTCACCTCCACGGCGAGATTCCGGATATCCGAGTCCAGGGTGCCCCCCTGCGTGCGGGTCCGATAGGTTTCCGAGGGCGCTTTGGACAGATATTCCCGCACCCGCCGGGCGTCTCCGGTGCTGTGGGCCAATGCCGCCGCCAGGAGAAACCGGGCCGGTCGCGGCATAAGGATCTTGTCGAATCGCCCGATCTGCCGAATGGCCTTCAGGTCTCCGTCCAGCACAAGCACGTAGAGCGCATAGGCCCTCAGATAGAGGTCCCTGGGTTGCTCGCCCGAGTGAGTCATGGCGATATTACGGACATAATCCTGCAATGCCTTCATATTCTTCTTGGGAGGTTCGAATTCCCTTCCCTGCTTTGCCAGCGTCAGGAAATGCAGGGCGTACACGGAACCGTAGTCATAGGCATAATAGGATCCGGGCCACATGCCCAGCCCCCCCGAATCGGTCTGCATGGAAAACAGCCGATCGATGCCGTGCCGCAGATACTCGTTCAGATCCGCACTTCCCGGAGCCGCCGATGCGGTGAGGGCTCGGTTTTTCCTCAGCAGGTACATGGGCAGCAATCGGGACGTAACCTGCTCCACGCATCCGTAGGGATACCCCACCACGAATTGCAGCGCTTTTTCCAGACGAATCAGCGGGGTCGCGGCCATGCTCACTTCCATCTCGGTGCGATCGTCATCCACGAAGCGGGTGTTTCTAAGGACTCGACGCTCTCCCGGCGCAAGGGTCACCAGTTCATGATGCGATTGGAACCCCGCCGCCGGCCGGACCGGTATGGGGGCGATCTCCGTCAGCTCTTCCAACACGTCTCCGGCCTCTCCCGTTACGGCGACTTCCCAACGGATTTCCCCCTGCCCCATGAGGGGACCCGCGGCGACATCCGCCCAGACACTCTGCTCCCGGCCGGGAGGCAGGAACAAGGTTTCGCTTCCTTCCCCGGAGGACAGTACGCCGCCCGAAGACCAACTCAGCACCGCCGTCACCGGCGCATCGCTGTGATTGAACACCACGGCCCGGCACCGCGCATGGTCGTCGGGCAGCAGGAACCGGGGCATGCTGGTGCGCAGCATGTACGGGCGCCGCACAAGCACCTGCCCCCCCGCCGCGCCCACGGCCTCCGGGGTGCAGGCCACGGCCGCAAGCCGCAATGCGCCCGTGAACTCCGGAACGTCCAGGCGTATGGCGGCCCGGCCGTGCCGATCCGTTTGCACCACACCGGACCACAGGGCCACGGGACGGATCCAGTTCGTGTCCGAGGAATCGACCCGCTTGGCGATTTCCTCTTCGGCCTCTCCGTCCCCGCTGGGCTCTGGAGGCGAGAAATCGTAGGCCACCTTATCGTAGTAATGCGCCCGGTTATGGTCCGGCCTCCGGAGACGGAGCAGCCAGGCGTAGGGATCCGGGTCCCGGGTTCCCAGGATGGCATGGATGCCCTCGTCCACCGCCGCCACAGTCAACTCCGCCTCCACGGGCTTTCCCGCCTGGTCCCGCACCGTGACCGCGATTTCCAGGGGCTCCGCCGGACGGACTTCCGCAGGCGGCTCTTCCCACGAAACCTCCAATCGCCGATCGGGATCCCGCACGGAAAGCGGCGCCGCGGCAAAGCTCGAGAACGGATGCACGGCCACCCGATCCTTCTCGAAAGAGTGGATTACGGTGGCATGCACCCACACGTTGGGAAAATACTCCTTTTCAATGCGGAAGCGGACCCGCGCCCGCTTATCGGCGATTTCCACGGGAAGAACCCGGTGAAACCGCTCGCCCTGGACCACAACCACCCCCATGCCCCCGAACGGGGACTCGATGAGCACTTCCGCCTCATCACCCGCGACATAATCCTTCCGGTCCAGGCTCACCTGGATGAGACTCGGGCGGGCGGAATCCTCGATTTCACACGACCCGTCATAGGCGTAGAAACTTAGAGCGCTGAACTGGGGCGTGTCGTCGGAATGCACACGGACCCGATAGTATCCGTAGCCCTCGGGTCTGAACGTGGTTTCGCCCATGCCGTCTCGGAGATCCACCTCCCGGGTTTCCACGGGCTCGAAGGATTTTTCCCAACTCGGCTGGTGATGGGTGTAGTAGCGTCGCACGTAATAGTTCCACACCTGGCGCTCCAGGGTCACTTTCACCCGATGGATATCGGCCGGCGATTCATCCGGGCGGACCGCCGCCGCCTGCACGGCTATGCCGTCCTTTCCAAGGGATTTCCCCCGGATGCCCAAAGCGATCTCCGAAGGAAAGAACACCGTTTCCGCCTTGGCCGTTACGGCGCGTCCCCCCAGTTCGAAGACGCGTCCCAGGATCACGGCTTCCACCGGAAACCGCAGGGCGTCCTCAGGCGTGTATTGGAAAGAAAACACCGCCCCGCCTTCGGCGTCCGTGCGTTGTTCCCCGCACGGGACGGCCTTCGGCGTGAAGGTCTCGCCGTTGTCGAATTGAAACCCTTGCCAGTGGGATAGTTCCACTCCCTTCTTCCTCAGGAGCACTTCCACCTCGGCCTTACGCTCCGCCGCCGGGGCCCCGAACAGGTGCTCCGCCGCAAGCTCGATGGAGGTCTCCCGCCCGGCGATGAGAGGGCTTTCCGCCGGAGTCACGGACACCCGAATGCGGTTCGGTACGAACTCTTCCAAATGAAAGGGGTAATCGGCGATGTGCTTTTCGCTCCCCGGCACGGAAAGGCGCGCCGAGTACATCCCGGTGGGATAGGACTTCTGCGTGGGAACATCCAGGTCCCCGGTTCCGAAAGCCGAAAGCGTCACCGGACGCGACAGGAGTTCCCGGCCGTTGGGGTTGGTCACGGTCAGGATCAGGGGAACGCCGGCCACCCCTTCGCCGCCGCCGGTGCGAACCAACCACCGCAATCGAACGGTTTCCCCGGGGCGGTACAGCTCGCGGTCTCCGTACACGAAGCCCTGGTACCCTTCCCCATCGTAGGCCGGCATGGCGGACGTGAACGGAACCGCGTCTTTCACGGATGAAGACAAATCGAGAAAGGTATAGTCGTTGCCGTGCTCCACCACGGCCACGTAGGGTTCCCCGAGCGCGGGAGAAAAGGCCGCCAGGCGGCATACGCCGCTTCCGTCCGTTTGGCCCCGGCTCAGCACCTGGTTTTTCTTCGAGTAGAGATGCACCACGGCGCCGGCAAGCGGTTTCAGCGAATACAGGTCATGGCTGAACAGCACCAGTTCGTTCCGCTGCCAGTGGGCCAGTACGCCGATGTCCGTCACGAGGATTACCTTCCGGTCGGAGGCGGATTCGTCTCCCACGCTCCGGGCCTCGATACAGAACACGCCCCTTTTGTCCGCGGGCAGCAACGCCCCGAGATCCAGCGGGGTTTCCACGAGCCGGTAGGTCGATTCTCCCAGGTTCAGTTCCGTTTCCTCCAGGGATTCGCTCCAGCGCTCCATGAAGGTCCCGCTTCCTTCCCCCTTCCTCAAATCTTCCAGGGCCACGGCGATGTTGGATGGAAACATGCGGCCTAACCGCAGCGTCACGTGCGTCGCGTTTCTGTGGGAAAGAGGCAGCTCCAGGGCGCCTCGTCTAGGGAAGTAGTACTCCCGGGCCCGCCCGAATCCCACATACGGGGGGATCTCCGGGGGCGTGGCGCTCCGCGTGAACGACTTCTTCGAAATCAGGCCCCCGGCGTATACGAGTCCGGCCGCCAAGGTCACTTCGTAGGTTTCGTTGGGGCGCCATTCGCCCAGGATCGCGAAATCTCCCGTGTACCTGCCCGGAATCACCCGCATGTTCTCCAGGGCGGGATGCACGTCCAAATGGTTTCGAAGGTCCGCCACGTCCACGGAAGCGTTGAGATTCACTTGCAGCGCAAGCCCCTCCCTGTGCGATGGGTTCCAGTGGAAATCCTCTACGATGAGGGGCTGGGCGCGCCGTCGAAGCGTGTAGGTCCATTCCGACGGCAGGGGTTGAATGCCTTCCGGCCCGGGCAATCCTCGAGCGATGCGGATGAGAAGCTGCACATCCTCGGTGACCTCAAGCTTCGTGGCCAGCCGATGGACGGCGGACGCCCCCGCAGTGAGGATTTCATAGGGCGCAACGGCGTTTCCGTCGAGTCCGTTGCGGATCTCCAGATACCGTTCCAGGTCTCCGGCGTTTACCGGGTGGGTGAAGTGAACGTCGATCCACTGTTGTTTCAGGCCGAACGAACCCCATGTGGAATCCACGACGAGGAGCGGATACTTGGGCTCGACGGTCGGCCGTTGAAGCATTGCGATCAGAATCATTCCGGCCAGCAGAAGCCCCAGAATGACCCATTGGGTCACCTTATCGCGATTAAGAGCGCCCATGATTTGAAAACCTCCTTGGCCTGTAGGTTTGACTGGATGGCCGGGAAAAAACCCTGTTCCCGGGGCGGGCGGGGAATGCCTCTTCCGAAGCGTTTGGCCCCATCCCTTTCAACACGCTGTGCTTGCCGGCGGGCCGGTTATTCGCCCAGCGCTTCGAAGACGAGGACCACGGGGGTGATGACCAGCCCATATACGGGCAGGGTCACGGTCAAGGTTCCCCGGGCGCCGTCCTCCAGGGCCAGAGAAAGCGTATATCCCCGTCCGTCCACATCGGAGCACGCGATGCCGTCCGCATAGTTCGTGTCCAGAAAAGCGGTGTAGTCACCGTCCCCCATGGTGACGATGAGCGCGCAGGAGCCCGACGGGTACCGCTGGAGATACAGAGACAGTACGTGATCATGGGATTTCCAGATACCGCTTTTCGCCGCGGTGATGCCGGGCGGGACCGGCGTCGGCGCGGGTTCCGCGGGCGGATCCTCCGGCGGCGCGGGCGGTTCCGGGGCCGGGGTCGGAGCCGGCGGCGGGGGTCCGCCCACCCGGACGCCCGTGAGGGGATACGGGTTCGAATACTGATTGCCATCGTACTTGAATTGGTACACTCCGTTCAACGTGTTTCCGCTGATGTTGAAATCGTAGAACTCCGTTTCGATGGGAGACCACCATTCGTTGATGAACACTACGCCGTAATCGTGCTCCTGCCAGGCAAACCACTTGGGGAAACAGCTTCCTATATTTCCATATTTGTCTTTGACGGTAAGGTAGGGCGTGGCGTCCAGGTACTGGATCTGATCGCCGAAGGTGAAGGTATCCGTAAAGGTGCTGATGATGGTGAATTCAACGTTCCAGGTGGTCCCCACCAGGGGCGTTAGGTCCGACAGGACGTCGAAGGCCGGCTGAAAGGCGGGGTCCATGGGCGCCAGGGTGTCGAGGCGGTCCGCCTGTTCCAGCCAGGATTCCTGGGGCGGGACGGACACATGGGCGCCCGCCGCGGCCGCCAGGCACGCGAGGATAATCAACACAGGTATGCTTCGGGCCATAAGGGTTCTCCTTTCGATTACGGGTTGCTGTTCATAATGACAACCGAAAACTTCCCCCACCGTGACGGCCGGAAAAGCAGGCCCGTCCTGGTGTCGTCCCGCCGGGCCGAAACCGCAAGATCGCACGCGAAACCCGGCGGGAATCGGTTCCGGGCCGGCGTGCGGGGGGGGACTCAACCCCTGCGGCCCCGTTGGGATTGGTCTTCCGCCACGGGGTATTCGGATGGAAAGCCCATCCTGAGTTTGGAGTTTACGTCGCGGGATTGTCAGATACGGTCAAAACGCGGGAGGGATTTTTCGAGAAGGAGCTTTTTGGGGGGTGGCAAGACCGGGTGCGTGTTTCCGTGGGGCGACGGTTGCTGCTTTACAGAGGGGGCGAGACCCAAGAGGCTATTTTCCATCGGAGCGGAACCCGTTTGCCGGCCATAGGGTGCAAGTGGATTCCTAAACGGTAAGCGGATTTGAGCCGCGGCCGGACAGGACCCATGGACAAACGAGCCCGTGTTCAGCCCGTGTTCACCCGTCGGGACGCTTCCGCGCAGCCCTTGTCTTCTCTCTTGTCATTTCGACCCCGCCGGAGGCGGGGGAGAAATCTCCTTCTGCCTGTCTCGCCACCAACAAAGACCTTGAAACGATTTTCCGGTTTGCCCATCAAGACCGAAATCAGCGCGCCCCGAATAGTTGGATCGGACCGAACACATACGATCTGCCCCGGTTCAAATTCGGCACCGTTCCCTTTGGTTATCCGAGGCGGTTTGGGGGCAGCGGCATCGGTTTTCTCAGTTGATTCCGTCTCTGTAACAAGGAGTGCCGTCTTTAAGGATCGCACTTCTTGAATCAATGTTGCATTCGCCTCGATGACCACGGCAAAACGCTGGAGTGTATCCAGGTCGCGGTATACGTCGTCAAGGGGAAAGCCTTCGGCGGTGGCGTGCGCCCATCGGTTGCGGATCGTTTGCATTTCCTTAACGAAATGACGCGACTCCGAGGTCAGGCCAAGCTTGCTAGAAATCTGGTACCAATTCTGATCGAGCACTCGAAGCAGCGCGGCGAGGTCCAGAGCACCGAGGAAGGCTATACCCCGTTGCTCCATTCGCCGACGCTGTTGGAACGACAAAGTGTTCACGACGGCCTGATTCCACCAATCCTCGAAAAGGGATGGCAGTTCTCTCTCAAGGAACAGGGCAAGATACTTAGCCACCTCACTCAAGAGCTTCGAAATGGCAGCTTGTGTATGTTTAACTCCAAGTAAGCGTGTCATCTTCCTTTCCCATATCAAGAACTGGCAGAGGATAGTAGTTCCCCTTTATTTATTATCCATTTTCCGTCCACGCCATACACAGAACTTCCGCCTGTTCCAACACAAGCTCCGTCGCGCGAGCCTGCATGTCCGGCGGATAGCCGAATTTCCTCAGCACTCTTTTTACCAGAACCCGAATCTGCGCCCGGGCGTTCTCCCGAACCTGCCAATCGATGCTGACATTCTGTTTGACTCGCTCGACAAGTTCTTGAGCAAGGATCCGAAGCTGCTCGTCGCCCAACACCTCCTTGGCGCTCCCATTCTCAGCCAAGGCGTCGTAGAAGGCGACCTCATCGTCTGTCAGCCCCAGAACCTGGCCTCGGGATTGAGCCTCGCGCATCTCCTTGGCCAATCGGATCAGTTCTTCAATAACCTGGGCGGCCTCAATGGCGCGGTTCTGGTACTTCCGAACGGACTGTTCAAGCATCTCGGCGAATGAACGCGCTTGGACCACGTTCTTCTTCATACGGGTTCTGATTTCGTCGTTGATCAGCTTCTTTAGCAGCTCGATCGCCAGGTTTCGCTGGGGAAGGTGCTGCACGTCCGCCAAGAACTCGTCTGACAGGATCGAAATGTCCGGCTTCTCCAGTCCCGCCGCCGCGAAGATGTCCACGACCTCGGTCGAGTACACCGCCCGCGAGACCAGTTGCCGAATGGCCGACTCCATCTCATCCGACGTCCGCTCGCTTTCGGACACGGTCGCCTTCACGAGCGCGGACCGAATCTCCTGGAACAGTCCCACCTCGTCTCGGATCGCCATCGCCTGCTCGTGCGGCACGGCCAAGGCAAACGCTTTCGACAAGGCAGTGACGGCTTGGACGTAGCGTTTCTTGCCGTCTTCAAGCCCGAGAACGAACTCCATCGCCTGGGCGACACCGCTCATTCGCTTCGAGGGTTGGGCGGTCAGGATGGCCCGGTAGTCGAATCCGTGTAGCAGATCGCGGACAACCTCGTATTTCTCCAGCATCACCGCAACGGCTTGTTCCTGGTCGAGCGTCGCCTGTCCCTTGCCGCCGCTGGCGGTGTGAGTGTGCAGCGCCCGCTTCAGTGCGTCGGCGATGCCGAGGTAGTCGACCACCAGTCCGCCGGGCTTGTCCTTGAAGACTCGGTTCACACGGGCAATCGCCTGCATCAGGTTGTGCCCGGCCATCGGCTTGTCCAGGTACATCGTATGCATGCTGGGGCAGTCAAAGCCCGTCAGCCACATATCGCGCACGATCACCAGTTTCAGGTCATCCCCGGAGTCCTTGAATCGCTTGGCCAACCCCTCCCGCGCCGCCTTCGTCCTTACGTGCGGCTGCCATTCGGCCACATCCGAAGCCGACCCGCTCATGACGATTTTGATTCGACCCTTGGCATCATCGTCACTGTGCCACTGCGGCCGTAGCTTGATAATCGCGTTGTAGAGGTCCACGCAGATGCGGCGGGACATGCACACGATCATGCCCTTGCCGTCCATGACCTCCAGCCGCTTCTCGAAGTGGTCGACCAGGTCCTGCGCCACCAGCCCAAGCCGCTTCTCGGTGCCGACCATCGCCTCCAGTGCGGCCCACTTCGTCTTGAGCTTCTGCTTTTCTTCCTCTTCCTCGCCCTCGGTGATCTCCTCGAACTCGGGATCGAGCGTCGGCTTTTCCTCCTCGCTCAACTCCAGCTTCGCCAGGCGCGACTCGTAGTAGATCGGTACCGTCGCGCCGTCCTCAACCGAGCGCAGGATGTCGTACTTGTCGATGTAGTTGCCAAAGACAGCGGGCGTACTCTTGTCGTCCAGTTCGATCGGCGTGCCGGTGAATCCGATGAATGAAGCGTTCGGCAAGGCATCCCGCAGGTACTTCGCCATACCGTACTTCATCTCGCCGGACTTGTTGTCCATTTTCGCACTGAATCCGTAGTGGCTGCGGTGCGCCTCGTCGGCGATCACCACGATGTTGCGCCGGCCGCTCAGTGCGTCCCCGCCCTCGAACTTCTGCAAGGTCGTAAAAACCACGCCGCCTGACGCCACACGAAGCACATCCTTCAGGTGCTCTCGGCTCTCGGCCTGAACGGGTTTCTGGCGCAGCAGTTCACTGTTCGTGCTGAACGTGCCAAAAAGCTGATCGTCCAAGTCGTTGCGGTCGGTGATCACGACCAGCGTCGGGTTCTCCATCGCCTCATGCTTGATGATCTTCCCGGCGTAGAACGCCATGGACAGGCTCTTGCCTGATCCCTGCGTGTGCCAGACCACCCCGATGCGCTGATCCCCCTCCGGCTTGCTGGCCTCGACCGTGCAATCCACCGCTTTATTCACCGCCCAGTACTGGTGATAGGCAGCCGCCTTCTTGGCAATGGTTTTGCCGTCGTCCTCAAACGTCACGAAGTTCAGTACGTAGTCCAGGAAACGCCGCCGCGCGAAGATGCCTTTGATCAGCACCTCGAGTTGCACCGATCCCTTCGGGGCGAGCGCATCGCCATCGACGGTGCGCCAGGGCTGAAAGCGGTCCCAACCGGACGTCAGCGCACCCGCCTTGGCGGCGTAGCCGTCGGAGATCACCAGCGCCTCGTTAAACACGAACAGGCTCGGGATGTCCGTCTTGTACGTCTGAAGCTGGTTGAAGGCATGGCGAATGGTGGCCTTCTCTTCTGCCGGGTTCTTCAGTTCGATCACGCCCAGCGGCAACCCGTTGATAAATAACACCACGTCCGGCCGCCGGTTCCGCTTGTCCTCGATCACGGTGAACTGGTTGACCACCAGGTACTCGTTGTCGTCCAGCTTCGCCGGGGCGCGCTCCACCAGCCAGACATTGCCGTGACGCTCCGTGCCACTCTCCCGCCAAGACACGTTCACGCCATCCGTCAGCATCTTGTGGAATGCTCGGTTGTTAACGATGAGCGAGGGGCTGTCTGTTCGCGTGACCTGTCGCAGTGCATCGTCGATGGCCTCGTTCGGCACGTTCGGGTTGATCCGCACCATCGCATCCCGTAGCCGCCGGGTGAGCACTACCTGCGCATAGTCCGACCGCTCCGGCGCTTCGCCGTCCGGCGCGATGGCCGGCCCGTGGATGTACTCGTATTCCAACTCGCGGAAGTAATCCACGGTCACGATCTCAACTTGGGCTTCGTCGATGTAGCTCGCCATTTACGCCCTCCATCGCAACAACTACTTTTCGGCCACTCGGCTCATGTTTACAGTCATTCGAAATGCCCCACGAATGAGTCGAACGAGCCACGGCACGCTGCAATAGCTGCATTAACACTTTCCAGCGGGACTCCGAGCCGGAATCTTCGCTGGGTCCCCGAACCGAGGTGCGGTATCTCCTCCAACACACCGTGCTTCAGCAGAACCGGCAAGGTGTGATTAACGAACTGCTGACCTCGCGAGCCCAGTTTCATCAACATCACACTCTCGCTGATGTGCGTGCTTCGCATGAAATACCGCACTAGTTTTTCGACACAACGCACATCTTCATCAATCGTGGTGTCGCTCGGAACCTTCCTAGGAACTGCGTGTTCAGCATCCTTCAGTGTGACCCCGAGCTGCTCCAGATAGCCTCGAACTTCGCCGGGGTCCCAGCTTTCTCGATCTCTATCGACAAGAGACACAGCGTCAACCGTGCACTCCTCGAATGTCGTATTATTGACCTCTGTTGAGTCGTATATTCTCAATTGTGCAAATCGAGTGTGTGAACACAGGCAATCATGCAACTGGGTGAGTTCCAAGCTGCTGGGGGCGAAGTAGCAGTCCTTGAACACCACACCCTTCAGCTTACGGTCGCGCAAGCCATCTGCGCCAAACGCAAGCCGGGTGATCTCAAGGCCCTCGGCATCTATCCCACTCAACATGCGGATAATGATGTCGCTGCAGTTCTCGTGCACATACGATGCATGGGACTCCATGCCGCTGATGCTCAGCAAGAAACGCACGACCTGCACACGATCAACTTGTGGATTACGCGTTACCGAACGGATAAGCGCCTGTTGCGCCTGGCGCGGCAACACTCCTCGGCGGAATATTCCCAATACTTCTGCCTTAGCATGTTCGTTCAGCGGCGCTATCTGTCTGGCGATTCCTTCTCCCAAGAAGAACAAGCGGAATTCATCGTGATCAAACTCGAGCGCCTGTGAGGCATTTGTCGAAGGCACTATCAGCGCGTGACCCCGGATACGCTCCCTTATTTGGTGAGCCTGCAAGGCGTTCTTATTGGACACTTCGCTGAAGTAGTCCGACACGAACTCGAGGCCGTCTCGCTTGATGTAATCAACCCGGGACTCCCACATTGACAACGCAACCTGCGACAGTAGGCCGCAGTGCTCGTCGACCGTGAGCAGCGGGGCTCCAACCTCCTTCTCGCCCGATCGGTCAATCCACTTCTCGTTCGCCTCTCTTTCGATAAGACTTCGAACGAATATGGAAAAGAAATCTGCGCCAGACTTGTGTAGTTGCTCCAGCAGGGAGTCAAGCGTTTGGCTGGTGCTCGCCACGTCCATTAGACGCTTCACAAGGACGGCGCGTGTTAGAAGTGCGTGATCCGAGCCGAGCCTTTCACTGACACGGCGATAGACCTCTTCGGCATTGGTGACACCACGATTGCTGCAATATGCCAGAAACTGCGGCTTTGACCACCGCTGCAATTCGAGCTTGCCGAAACCGACTGAAAATGTCCGAATCGTGTCGAATAGCTTCTCTTGTGTCTTCAAATTTTCAAATTCAAAGTATGCCTTACGCGCGGCTACAATCATCGCCCCTTGCGATTCCAACGCCTCGACCAGAATGCCCATCGCCGAAAGGGCTTCCCCGGAGCTGCCTTCGACGAACATTTCTTCGAAGCCATCAAATGCCGGCACGATTACGCCCATCCTGACGAGGGCGAGAAACGAGTTGTAATACAAGAAGGGGAACCGATAGCGGTTCTGAAGTGCACCTACCGTAATGTCGTCAAATCTCAGGAAGTGCCTCCCGCCGAGTGGTATGGGCACGAGCAACCAGTCGGATTGATTCGTGGTAAAACGTTGTGCTTGAGTGCGCGCAAGCTCATTAATGAGCGATGTCTTTCCTTCGCCAGCATCGCTGGTGATATAGAGCACCATGGTTTCGAGGGGGCTATGCTCGTCGATGGTGTTGAGCGTGGTCGTCAGAGCATCGTCTGTCATGACGAGTTCGTCTTGAGGCCCCTTCTCGAGGGTGGGAAGCAATGATGCCTCAGGAGACACGAAGTATTCGGTGGGCGGCACGCTCTCTTTGAGTCTGGACGCGAGCAAGGGCAGACGTGCAAGCCGTGACAGAATCCACTTGCTCGCCGGTTCTTGGCCGCTGCCTTCGTCAACGTACACATCGCCAGACTTGGTGGTAATGCTCGCGCTAATAAGGTCACCGTTGACGGAGATCACCAACTGAGCCTTGTCAAAGAGCATGTCTGTGCCTGGATCGGCAAAGGTCATGACGATGGATTTGAAGTCGCTGATTTGCATGGCTATAGGTCCTTTTCAATCAACGTCGCGCCGCCCTGAGGAAACGAAGCTCGTTGACAGTTGGGTTTAGGATGAAACCGAAGTGCTGTCGTACCTGCGAGCAATACGGTTCGTAGCGGCGGAAGAAAATCATCATCACCGCTCACCAAGCCAATATGCTCCGCCCGCCCGCCAGCGGCGTAGATCAAATCGCATGACAGCATCGTGTCAACGATCTTCTGTTCATGCCGATAAACAAGATCGCCCACGACCACTCCACAACCCGGCTTTGGGCATTTGCCGGTTCTCAACAACTTCTTCATCAGCGGAAGAACGCAGTCCGGATCGACGCATCCGACAATCGTCGGATCTTCGACGCGGACATTGGCTGGCTTTCCTTTCCGTCGATAGGTGTTGAATAGGTGATGGCTTGGCTCCTGAAGTAGCGATCTTGCTATTTCTGCGCTTATGGATACGGTGCGGTATTTCTCTGGCGCATGCTGCATGGGCAGTCGAATCAGAGCAGGAAAGTCTCTCTGCAGTTCAACGGCCACGGTCTGTGCCAGGCGTGTCATGACCGTCCCTTCATACCATCCGCCGTAGACCCGGACATCGCACCCGATGTGGGCGCCAGAGGCGCGGAACGGCATCTGAACAAGAGCCTTGGTCACCACGTCGAGAACACCAGCGCTCTTCTGAAGAGGGAGAAGGTTGTCGTAGTCGATGAAGAGTACACATCTGGAGTCGGGATCAGGCATGCTCGACCTCCAGTTCGATCTCGCCACTCAGGAGTTTGGGCAGCAGTGTGTCGCGCAGACCGGCGAGGCGGCGGTTTTGGCGGACGGCGAGGCCGATCCGCTGGTGTAGTGCTGCGACGTGGTCCTGGAATGCCTTTGCCAAGGGCTTCGGCGGTAGGGCTAAGGGGTAACGCCCCATGTCCTTCCAATTAGTGCGGGGCATCTTCGTGCCCGCCGAGTGCGAGTCGGTGTAGTCGACAAAGGCCTTGCTCGACACCAGCGACAGCACGTAGCTGTGCCACTCCGCTAACTTCGGCACCACAACGAGAATGTCCGTTGAGCACACGCCGTCGACGGGCGCGATGCCGACCTTATGGAAGTACGGACGCAGCTTGCCGAACAGAATCTCGCCTTGCTTAAACTGCGACTTGCCGCTGCCGACCTCATCGGCCCGGTCCCAGGCATCTAAGGCAATGCAGCGGCGCGGCATGTGCTGCAAGCCGACGTACGGCGTCGTGGGTGGCACGTCGGACGGCTGAACGGTGCGGCGCGGGTTGTCCGCAACGTCAGCCAGCTTGCCGGGCGTCCACCCCTTCGGGATCGGGCCGAGGTCGGAGTCTTCGAAGGCCTCGGGGAAGAGGTCGGCGATTTCGCTGGGAAGGTTGGGATCACGGCCTTCGGCTTTGGCGTGGACGGGGTCGAAGTCGATGAACCAGCTTTTGAAGATCGCCGCCGCCATCTTCTCCAGCGTCCGGTTCATCCGCCGGTTCAACTCGATCTTGTCGTCGAGAGAGCGAAGTATCTTTACGATCTTGCAGCGGCGGTTATCGTCAGGCCATGGAATCTCGAACGAGTTGAAGTCGCCGGTCGACAGACTTGGGAACACTGAGCCGGAGGTCAAAGCGAGAAGACGATCCAGATAGTGGTTGATGCAGGAGTAAATGTAGTACGTATCGGTGCTGCCGGTCTTGGCGCGAACAGCGGCGATCCCTCGGCCGATGGCATACCGACGATCAGCCCAGTTCATCCTTCCAGTCGTCGATCCACGGACACAAAAGAGAATATCGCCGGGCTCTGAAAAGCGTGAAGGGGCTGTGGTGTATAGCGTTGCAGACGGGTAAATTGAGCCGAATTCAGTCGGCCCGTTCAACAGGGGTTCACCCACGCCATCGTTGTTATAGGTGTCGCCTTTGGGGGACAACCCCATCACGATGTGCGCGACGTCTCCGAGTGGCATTACCTGTCCGTCATTCGCCATAGCCGAGCACCTCCAGATTCCGGCGGATGGCGGCATCGAGTTCTTCGGCTTCGGCCATCTGCTCGTAGAGTTCGGCGGACAGCTCGGCCATCTTTTGCTCGAAGGGGATGCCGTCGTCCTCGATTTCCTCGGCTCCGACGTAGCGGCCGGGCGTGAGGACGTGCCCATGGGCTTCGATCTCCTTGAGCCTGGCGCTCTTACAGAATGCGGCGATATCTTCGTACTGGCCCGCGTTTTTCTCGCCACGCCACGCATGATAGGCGCCGGCAATCCTGGCGATGTCTTCTTCGGTCAATTCCCGGTGGGTGCGGTCAGTAAGGCGGCCCAGTTTCCGAGCATCGATGAACAGCGTCTCGCCGTGACGTGCGCGAAACCCTCGCTCCTTGTTCGCGCCCTTATTTCGGGTGAGGAACCAGAGGCATGCCGGAATCGGCGTGGTATAGAAGAGCTGGCCGGGCAGTGCAACGATGCAGTCGATCATGTCGGCCTCGATGATGGCCTTGCGGATGTCACCCTCGCCGGAGGTGTTGCTGGTGAGCGAGCCGTTGGCCAGGACGAACCCGGCGGTACCGTGGGGCGCGAGGTGATGGAGGAAGTGGAGAATCCATGCGTAGTTGGCGTTCCCGCCATCCACGGTAATGAACGAGCCATCCTTCTGCTTGCGCTCTCCGCCGGGCGGCAGCAAGAATTGCGCGTTGCCCGCGGACTGGTCGAAGCGCCGCCAGCGGACATTGTTCTTGACTTTGGAGTAGCCCCAGTCCTCCATGTTGAACGGTGGATTGGCAAGGATATAGTCGGCGCGGAGGTCGGGGAACTTGTCCTTAAGGAATGAGTCGGCCCATTCGATTTTAGCGTCGATGCCCCGGATGGCGAGGTTCATCAGGGCCAGCCTCCAGGTAGTGTAGTTGGACTCCTGCCCGTAGATGGAGATCTTGCGCCGGACAGAGGGACTGACCTTGGGCTTCTTACCATTAGCGTTGTTGGAGGCGTGGGACTGCACGAACTTGGCGGCTTGAACGAACATACCGCCCGAGCCGCAGCAGGGATCTAAGACGCGGCCCTTGTAGGGTTCGAGCATCTCGACCAGGAGCTTGACCACGCACTGCGGCGTGTAGAACTGCCCTCCAAGCTTGCCTTCGGCGGCGGCGAAGCGGGCAAGGAAGTATTCGTACACCCGCCCGAGGATGTCCTGCCGGCGACTCTTCTCGTCGCCCAGACCGATGGTGGCGATGAGGTCAATGATCTCGCCGAGGCGGGCCTTGTCGAGTGCAGGGCGGGCGTAATCCTTGGGGAGCACACCCTTGAGGACCTTGTTGTCACGCTCGATGGCGGTAAGGGCGTCGTCAACGACCGTGCCGATCTCCGGGCGCTTGGCGTTCTTCTGGAGGTAGGACCAGCGGGCCTCGGGCGGCACCCAAAAAATGTTGTCGGCCAGGTACTCGTCCTTGTCCTCGGGGTCGGCGAGTTCGTCGGCCTGCAAGGCGGTGAACTTCTCCATGAAGGCGTCGGAGATGTACTTGAGGAAGATCAGGCCAAGGACGACGTGCTTGTACTCGGCGGCGTCCATGTTGCCGCGCAGCTTGTCGGCGGCGGCCCAGAGTTTGTCCTCAAAGCCGAGATTGGCTCCGGTGTTGTTGCTCCTGGCCATTTAACGCTCCTCGCCCAAGTATTCCTGAAGTAAGTCTTGGCCCCGTTCACCCAAGCCTCGGAGCAACTCCTCGATCTTCTGCATGGCCAAAGGCGATGGTTTGACCCGGCCATTCTCCCATTGGTTGCTGCTTAAGCACCTCACGCCGAGATGAGGCGCACATGCACCCAGGAAGGATCCAGGTCGTTCCCGAGCCTTACGAACCCATCCGACTGTAGCAGCATCGGCGATCAAGGCTGTTCTCCTTTCCAATTCGACGAAGACCCTAAGGAGACAGAGTCCATATCACTCGCCCGGAATTACCAGTTCTTAGGCCCTCTTGGATATTTGGGCTCTTTATAGCATAGCCTGTTTCGCATTGTCAAGAGGAAAATGCCAAACACCCATGTATGTTACAAACAAAACAAAAAATTCATGTGATAAAATATTTATTAATCTAAGGTTATAGGATCAAGTTCTAGTCAAACACAAACATTACACAACTAGCCTCCTGGAAGTCTAGTTGGCCTGCTTCTCGAAGTTTTTCCCCAGCCGAATCGATTGCCTATGATACTAGTACAAGATATGTGCTCATGACAGCTTGGACAGGTTCCCACAATATCCTGCTCCGCAATTAAGGTTCAAGGAATCCCTTCCCCATCTTCGCACCATGCCCACCCTACCCCACCCCATTGTCAGATCCGGTCAAAATGAAAGGGCCGTTGCGAAAAAATTTCCCCCATCGCGTTCTGGCGCTCGGCATCAATCTGTGCTATGAACGGCTCCGGCAGGCCGGTTAAAAACGCGATCTGCGGCGTTGGGCTTCCTCCTTCGTCATTGCGGCGTACGGGTTGTACGCCTCATTCCTCAGGATTCGCCCGCCTTGCATCTCATCGTTTTTAACCGGCCTGCCCGCAATAGGTTTTTCAACAGCCTGCCGGGCCATTAAAGGAGGAACCACACATCATGACGGATCGCATCCACCCCCTGGTGCTCGCCACGCGCAATGCGGGAAAAACCCGGGAGATTCGCCGGTTACTGGACGGAAAGCCCGTGCTCATCCGGACCCTGGAAGACTTCGGAACCCTCCCCCCCGTGGTGGAAGACGGCCCGGACTTCGAAGAAAACGCGGTCCTCAAGGCCCGGTTCTACGCCCGGGTGCTGGGGTATCCGACCCTGGCGGACGATTCGGGGCTCGTGGTGGAGGCGCTGGGCGGGGCTCCGGGAGTCTTTTCCGCACGATACGCGGGGGAAAACGCCACGGATGCCGAGAACAACCGGAAGCTGCTGGAGGAGATGAAGGGCAAGGGGAACCGAAACGCGGCCTTTGTGTGCATCCTCGCCCTGGCCGTGCCCGCCGGCCCGGCCCTCATCTACGAGGGGCGCTGCGAAGGCGGGATTTTAGAGGAACCCAAAGGATCGCAAGGCTTCGGCTACGATCCCCTGTTTTATTACCCTCCCCTGGACAAGACCTTCGCCCAATTAACCCCCGAGGAGAAGAACCGGGTGAGTCACCGGGGACGGGCGCTCCAGGAACTGGCGGGCGAATTCGACAAGGTGCTCGTGTGGCTGGACCACCGGCTCCAGGAATCCCCGTTCCAGTGGGCGTGAGTCTTCGAAACGCCGGCTGAGTAATTCGGACTGCGTCAGGCGGGAACGGCCTGGATCCGGGAGAGGAGTTTACCGGCCTCCTGGAAGTCCGGGTTGAGCTGCACGGCCCGCGTAAGGGCCTTGCGGGCGTTCTCCACGTCCTTGCCTTCCAGGAAAGCCACCCCCAGGTTGAAATACAGGTTGACGTCGTTGGGGGCCAGTTTGAGGGCGGTCTTGTAATTCTCGATGGCTTCCTTGACCTTTCCCTGCTTCCGGTAGGCGATTCCCAGGCGGTTGTACAGGTGATGCATGTCCGGGTTGATGGTGAGGGCGCTGCCGAAAGCCGCCTCGGCTTCCTCGTTCATACCGGCCTTCAGGAAGACCTCGCCGATGCGGGACGCCAGATCCGCGTCCTTGGGATTCGCTTTCCGGACCTCGTTCAAAATCTGTTTCCCTTTGTCCAGGTTGCCCGCCTCGATGTGGAAGGTCCCCAATTTGCCCTGACGCTCCGAGTTCCGGGGACTCAAGGCCGCCGCCTCGGCCAGGGCGTCTATGGCTTCCTGGGTCTTTCCCGTGGCTTTGTACACGCCGGCCAGCGCGTCGTAGGCCCGGACGAACTGGGGGGAAATCTCCAGGGCCCTGCGAAAGGACCGAACGGCGCTCTTGTAATCCTTGATCTTCTCATGGGCCAGACCCACATGATAATGGGAGCGGGGGCTTTCCGAATCCACGCCCAGGGCCTTCTTGAATTCCGTCAGGGCCATTTGGGGGTTGCCGCTGTTCAGGAACGCGTTTCCCCGCCTCAAATGCTGGTCGATGGGACCGGGCTGGGTTCGTTTCCGGAGAATGTAATCGATCTTATCCAGCAGGGTCTGAGTCTTGAACGGCTTGATGATGTAGGCGTCCACCTCCCCTTCCAGGGCCTGCATCACCGTCTTTTCATCCACCTCCGCGGTGACCATGAGAAACGGCAGGTCCTTGGTGGCGTCGCGGCTGCGGAGTATTTCCAGGACTTCCACGCCCTTCATGCGGGGCATGTTCCAGTCGCACACCACCAGATCGATACCCCCGGCCTGGATCTTGGCCAAGGCCTCGTCCCCGTCCGGGGCGTCCGCCACCTTCTCAAATCCGTTGGTCTTGAGCATATTGGCGATCATGCGCCTCATCTTGACATGATCGTCCACTACCAGGACCCGAAGGTTTTTTCGATCCGTGGGTTCGGTCACGTTATGGGCTCCGCAAAGAAAGGCCCGGCGCAGCGCCTTTCAGAATAGAAGGATCTCCTGAATTCAACCGTCCGCTTCCGGGGACTCGCGAAGAGACTCGGACCGTTGGCTTTTTCCGTCTTCTTACGGCCCCGAAGACACTCCCGGAACGCCGGATCCGGAACCCGCCTCCCCGGTGGAAAACGTCCCGGGAAGCGTAAAGAAGAAACGGGTTCCGCCGCCTTCCCGGCTTTCGAAGCCGATGACTCCCCCGTGCGCCTCCACCGCCATTTTGCAGAAACTCAGGCCCAGTCCCGTCCCCGTTTTGACTCCGGCTTCCCCGGAAAGCCGTGCGAATTTCTGGAATATGAGGGGCTTAAAGGCCTCGGGAATCCCCCTGCCGGTGTCCCGGACGTAGCACCGCACCCATTCGGGTGTCTCCGAGGGTTCCACGCCCAAATCAATACGTCCCCCCTCCGGGGTAGCCTCGACAGCATTGATGAACAGGTTCTGGAGAATCCGCTCCAGAAGCCCTTGGTCCGCAACCACCTTCACGCCGCCTGCCGTATGGACGGAAACGGCTTGTTTTTTGAGGCGGCTGAGAGCCTGGAATCTCCTCACCACCCGCTCCAGCATTTGGGCCGGATCCAGTTCCACGGAGTGCGGCTTCAACCGCCCTTCTTCCAGACGATTGGTGTCCAGGAGGTTCATCACCATCCGGAGCAGATCGTCGCAGGCCAGATCCGCCATTTCCAGGTATTCTTCCTGGTCTTTTGAAAGGGGTTCCGTGCGGATGAGATCCAGGTTGCCCATGACCTCGCCCAAGGGGCCTTTCATATCGTGAACTATCGTCTGAATCAGGATATTCTTGAGTTTTTCGAGTTCCACCAACTCGCGATTCAGGACTTCCAGCCGGGCTTTCTCCTGGAGCAGCTCATCCTGGGCGTTCCGCAACTCCGCGGTTCTGCGATCCACTTCCTCTTCCAGGAGCCGGCTCTGGTTTCGGGCCTCCTCCTCGAGTTGCTTGAGGGGCGTCACGTCCCGGTATTGAACCACCGCCTGGTTCAACTCGCCATCGAGATCGAATACGGGGGAGACCACCACCTCCATGCACCGTATCTTGCCGTCCGGCCCCGGCTTTTCCAGATACCGGCGGATGGTTCGACCCGATTCGAAAAAAGTCCGGGCCAGGCAGTGTTCATCGGAACAAAACCGGTAAGGCTCCACGAACCGGCACGCCACTTCATGGCAGGATCGACCCACCACGTCCTTGGGATGGGCGTTGAGCATCCCCGCGAAAGCCATGTTCAAGGACACCACCTTGAGGTCCCGGTTGACGGTGAACATGGGTTCGGGGATCCCGTCCACCAGGACTCGGAGTTTGTCCCGGCTGTCGCGCAGTATGTCGCTCAGATTCCGGGTGAAGGATTTCATACGTTGGACCCGGCCTTCCGAAAAAACGGTAGCCCGCCCGCAATACGGTTGATCAACGGGCTGCTGGAGAGAGTTCCGTTTACTGTAACACAGGCGATCCCGCATCCCCAAACCAAAATTGTACTCGGGAACACCGGGGGAGAAAAGGGGGAAATACGAAACACCGAGACAAAGAAGCGGTTTCGAGCGGAAACGCCGGACGGCGCCCGGCCGGAAAGCGGGACCTCCGGCGGCGCCCATCACCGCTTTTACCAGCCCGTTGAAAAACAGCATTTCGGACAGGCTGTTCAAAAACGATGAGATGCAAGGCGCGCGAATCCTGAGGAACGAGGCGTACAACCCGTACGCCGCAAGGACGAAGGATGAAGCGCAACACAGCCGATCGCGTTTTTCAACAGCCTGTTACACGCCTTTCGGCGCGTTCCCGCGGGATGGACTCTTTCCGGTAAAGGCTGGGACGATGTTACGGACTACCTCGCATCCCGAGGATCCAGCGGGAAGGGTTGGGTCTTGGGAGCCTGAATACCCTTCACCCTGGAGGGTTGAGACGGAGGAGACATGGAATGGCCCAAGGCTTCGCGGAAAATGCTTTGAAGCTCGTGATTGAACCGTTCCCAGAAAAGAATGTATTTGGCGAATTGGTGGAAGGTCAACACCTCCTCCACCTTCTGGCATTCTTCCCGGTAGAGGTCGATCTTCCGCAACCGATTGTTCTTGTATTCCTGGATCAGGGTCTTGATTCGGCTTTCGTCCTGGGCTTCCTTGGCCATTTCTTCGGCCAGGCGCTGCTGGATCCGATGGCCTTCGGACATCAACCGGGCCTTTCGTTCCTCAAACCCGTTCAGCATGGGAAAAAGCTGACGGGCCGTATCCTCGTCCAGGTTCAACTCCGAGGTCAACCGCCAGATACGGATCATCCGGATGCGTTTGATGACGACATCCCGGTCCGGTTCCGGACTCCGTATGACCGCCGACTCGTCTTGGGCTCCCGGATCCGTTTCGTGAAGCTGCATTTCCGCTTCGGAGGTTTTAAGCGCCTTTTCGGACGCCGCGGTCTCCCGCACCTGGGCGGCAAAGCACATATTGGCCGCGATCATCACGGACAACAGCAACATGGGTCTTTTCAGGGATGCGTTTTTCACCATACAACGGTCGCCTGCTCAAACGGTTAGTTGGGAATCATGTGTTCCAGTGCGTACGCGACGCGACGCAACTCGGCGGGGCTCAATTCGGCGAGCCTGGCCTCGATGGGGGCGAAATGCTGCTCCGGGGCCGTGAAACCGGTGCGCTGGAACAGGTCTTCGGACATATATTCAAGCTGTTCCTCCGTGGTCAATCGGCTCAACAGCTCGTTGGACAGAAACACCAACTGGTTTGAAGGCAGGGTCTCGAGGGGGACCAGCACCTGGTCTTCGGAAGCGAACTGAAGGTAGGGAACCGGATTGAGGGAGGAAGTCGCGGAAACCTGCAGGGGAACCGGACGCCGCGTCTCCATCGGGGTTTCCCTTTGTCCATCCAGGTACCCGATGCCGAGGGTCAGGGCCAGGAGGACGGCCGCCGCGGCCATGCCCAAACCGAAGGCCGGTCTGAACAACCAGGCCGTTACCGAGCGAACGCTCCAGCCCTCGGGACGGGTCCCTTTACAGGCCTCGGCGATGAGCCGCCGTTTCACTCCCTCTGCAAACGATCCCCAGTCCGGCTCATGGCCCGTCTGGGGAATCCAACGGTTGGATTGGATCAATCCCCGGACCAACTCCAACGATACCCGGCATTCCGGACAGGAGTCCACGTGCCGAACCAGCGAAGCATCCAAGCCCCGATCCAAATCCAAATCCGTCAAGAACGCGAGTTGCCGTTCAGCTCTTTTGCAGTCCATACAGTTTCCCCAGCTTTTTCTTCAGCTTCTGGAGGGCGAAGTGAAAATTGGCTTTTGCGGCCCCTTCACTACATCCCAGAATCCGGCTGACATCTGCATAGCTCAAATCCTTGTACGTTCTCAGAATCACCGTCAATCGCTGTTTCTCGGGCAATTCTTCCACCGCTTTCCGGAGTTGAACCCTTTTCTCATCTTCAATCACGGATTTGGCCGGGTCATCCTCCACCGCCAGGGAGGGATCCAGTTCCTCGGTTTGCTGGGCGCGGCTCTTCTTCAAGTGATTTCGGCACAGATTGAGCGCGATCTTGTACAGCCATGTCTTGAACTTGGATTCCTTTTTGAACCGTGCGAGCGAACGGAAGGCATTGACAAACGACATCTGTGCGATGTCTTTGGCGTCTTCCTCGTTTCCAACGATCCGGAGCACGAAGTAATAGATTTCTTTCTGATACTTCCGAATGAGCGTCTCGAAGGCTTCCTGATCACCTGCCAAGAATTCGTCGACAAGCTGGAAGTCGTCATCGCGCATGTTTGATTCTTTAGAATTCCGGCATCCGTGGAAAGTTTAACTATTCATCGAGGGAAACGTGCGGCGGAAAGCGAAGTTCGCCGAGGCGGCCCGTTTTCCCCCGCCCTGCCCCCCGCGGATTGCTTCACGGGACAACGATCCGCGGATAAACCCCGGTCTCATCCCCGCATCCTGAGGGCAAAATTTTATTACTGATATAGAGGCGTACCCCGGATGTCAATGTCTTTGTCGCCTGACAGGACCCTGGGGCGACCCTATCGCCTGTTTCCGGACCATGTGTTCCCGGCGTCCCCGTGAGGTTTTCCAATTGACAACCCGCAAGGCGGCCTGTAATCATTCGCCGGGAGTCCGGGGACATTATTCCCGCCTTCGGCGCAACGGAGAGTCCGAAAGCCCGTTGATAAACCGTATTGCGGGCGGGCCGGTCAAAAACGATGAGATGCAAGCCACGCCGATGGCGTGGGGGGAATCCTGAGGAAGACGTGTATATACAGTATACGCCGCAATGGCGAAGGATGAAGCCCAACGACGCAGATCGCGTTTCAACGGCCTCTTATCAGCCCGTTGAAAAAAAGCATTTCGGACAGGCTGTTCAAAAACGATGAAATGCAAGGCGCGCGAATCCTGAGGAATGAGGAGTACAACCAGTACGCCGCAATGACGAAGGATGAAGCGCAACACAGCAGATCGCGTTTTTCAACAGCCTGTTATGAAGCGTGACAGCCAAGGAGCCCATATGAAGGACATCGTAATCGCCGGCGGAGCCCGCACGGCCATAGGCCGATTCGGAGGCGCCCTGCAACACGTGAGCGACGGCGATCTGGGACCGATTCCCATCCGGGAAGCCCTGCATCGGACAGGCATCGCCGGAGAACGCGTGGATGAAGTGATCTACGCCTCCGGATACCGCACCGGGGACCTTCCCATCAACTCGGCGCGCGTGGTGGCCCTGAGGGCCGGAATCCCCATCGAGAAGCCCCAATTCACCATTTCCAAGGCCTGTGGAGGAAGCCTCAAAGCCGTGACTCTGGCCGGCCAGATCATCACGGCGGGGGGTGGGGAAGTCATCGTGGCGGGCGGCATGGAATCCATGAGCGGCGCCGCCTATCTCCTGAAGCAGGCGCGCTGGGGATATCGCTTGGGACACGGGCAACTGCAGGACCAATTGATCCTGTTTGATCCGTTGAGCGGGAACACCATGGGAGAAACCGCGGAGAACGTGGCCGAAAAGTACGGCATATCCCGCGAGGACCAGGACCGGTTTGCGTTGCGAAGCCAGCAACTCGCCGAAGCCGCCATCCAGGGAGGCGCCTTCCGCGAGCAGATCGTACCGGTGGAACTGCCTCAGGGGAAAAAGGACCCCGTGATCTTCGATACGGACGAACATCCCCGTTTCGGGACTACCTTGGAAGCTCTGTCCCGCCTGAAACCGGTATTCCGGCAGGGAGGCACCGTGACCGCGGGGAATTCCAGCGGGATGAACGACGGGGCCGTGGCCCTGGTGGTCATGAAGCGAAACGTAGCCCAGGCGTCGGGTATCGAACCTATGGCCTCCATCCGGGCCTTCGCCTCCGCGGGAGTGGAACCCTCCCTCATGGGAATCGGACCGGTTCCGGCAACCCGGTTGGCCCTGCAGCGAGCCGGCATGACGCTGGACGACATCGATCTCGTCGAACTCAATGAGGCCTTCGCTTCCCAATCCCTGGCCTGCATTCGGGAATTGAACATGGATCCGGACAAAGTGAATGTCCAGGGAGGCGCCATCGCTCTGGGACATCCGGTTTCGGCCACCGGGGGCATGATCCTGATCAAGCTCCTGTACCAGCTGAAGGAACGGAACCTGAACACAGGTCTGGCTACCATGTGTATCGGAGGCGGACAAGGAATCGCCCTGATCGTGGAACGCAATTGACCCTTTTTTGCCGGCCTTCTTGACAAACAGGATTCGGGCCGGGCGGATCCGGGATCCTGCGACCCCAAGCGCGCGAATCCTGCGTATACGTTGATACACCGTATTACGGGCAGGCCGCTACAAAACGATCAAATGAAAGGCGCGCAAACCCTGAGGAATAAGGCGTACAACCCGTACGCCGCAATGACGAAGGAGGAAGCACAACACGGCGGATCGCGCTTTTCAACAGCCTGATAAGGAGACGTACCGTACGCCGAAGTGATGCAGGAGGACGTTCTGCGCCGGCGGCGTGACCGCAGATCGCTTGTTTAAGGGCCCGACACGCATATCAACGGCGCATGAAGGTTCTCGGTGCAGGGGTGGAATGATGCCGCTTCTGAAGCCCGAACACCTGGCATTCCAGGACGAAGTCCGGCGATTGGTCCGAGAGCGCATTCTGCCGGTGGCCGCGGAATTGGACGAAAAGGGCGCCTTTCCCCGAGCGGCCTATGAATCCTTGAGAGATGCGGGGCTGCTCAAGGCGGCGCTCCCCGTCCGGTACGGGGGAAGGGACGCGGATGCCCGGTCCCTGGGAGTGATGATCGAAGAAATCTCCCGAGTATCCCCATCCTCCGCCCTGTTGGTCTTCCCCACCTCCGCCGTCATCCGCATCTTGTCGCGTACCGGATCCGAAGAACAAGAGGAACGGTTTTTCTCCCGGATGACTTCCGGGGGGAAGCTGTGCGCGTTCGCATTGACGGAACCCGGCCACGGTTCCGACGCCGGATCCCTCAAGACCCGGGCGGAGCCGGCGGAAAGCGCGTACATACTCCATGGAAGCAAGACGTATGTGACCTTGGGTGAATACGCGGATTTCTACCTCGTGTTCGTCCGCACGGGAACCGCCGTCGGCCCTTCCGGCATCAGTGCGCTGTTGGTGGAACGGAACTCCGCCGGACTCAGCTTCGGTAAGCCCATGAAGAAGATGGGACTGGGAGCCTCCGTAACCGAGGAAATGTACTTCGACGGCGTCCCCGTACCTGCGAGCAACCTGCTTCTGGGTCCCGAGCGGGGATGGGAGGTGCTGACCCGCCACGCGAATCCCATGCGGGTGTGGGGTGCGGCCTGCATGTCACTGGGTATGGCCCAGGGAGCGTTGGATGAGGCCGTCCGCTTCGCCCGTCGCCGAATCCAGTTCCATAAACCCATCGCCCGCTTCCAGGCGGTGGCTTTCCATCTGGCCGATATGAAGACCCGGACGGAGGCGGCCCGTTCCCTGGTGTATCGGTCGGCGGCCATGGTGGATGATGAGGCGTTCTCTTCGGAAGAATTGGAATCTTTCGTGTCCATGGCCAAGTATTTTGCTTCGGATACGGCCATGGAAGCGACCACGACGGCCGTACAGATTCTGGGAAAGGAAGGCGTGCGCCGCGGCGCTGTGGTCGAGCGTCTCATGAGGGACGCCAAGGCCGTACAGATATTCGACGGATCCAACCAGATCCAAAGAATCCTTGTGGCGCGAAATCTCTTGCGAAACACGTGACGGAGAACACCTATGGAATTCGGTTTGAGTGAAGAACTGATGATGCTGAAGGAAACGGCGCGGGATTTTACCCAAAATGAAATCGTTCCCTTTGCGGACAAGTGGGACGAAGAGCACTATTTCCCCCGGGAAGTCCTGAAGAAAATGGGGGAGTTGGGTTTTTTCGGCTGTGTCATTCCCGAACCATACGGGGGAAACGACATGGGGTTCCTGGCCCAGACCGTCCTCACCGAAGAAATCGCCCGAGGCAGCAGTTCCATTCGCGTGGCCTTTAACATGCAATGCCTGGGAACAGCCTACACGATCCTGCGTTACGGATCCGATGCTCTCAAGGAGAAGTACATTCCCGGCCTGGTTTCAGCGGATCTTATCGGCTGCTTCGCCATTACGGAACCCAATGCCGGTTCCGACACCCTGGCCATAAAGACTACGGCGCTGGACCAAGGCGACCACTATCTACTGAACGGTTCCAAGACATGGATCAGTAACGCCCAGATAGCGGATCTGTGCACCGTATACGCTTTTACGGATCGGGAAAAGGGAAGCCGGGGTCTGAGCGCCTTCATGGTGGAGCTGAAGCGTGAGGGAGTCACTACGGCTACACTGGAGAAGTTGGGTACCCGGTCGTCGCCCACCGGCGAAATCTATTTTGAAGAAGTGCGTATTCCCAAGGAAAGTCGGCTGGGCCGGGAAGGAGACGGGGTGAAGATCCTGTTCTCGAGCCTGAATCAAACCCGCCTTTCCTGTGCGGCGGGCGGTGTGGGCGTGGCCCAGGCGGCCTTTGAAGCAGCCGTCGGGTACTGTCGCCAGCGGGAGCAGTTCGGCCAACAGGTGGGACAATTCCAGATGAACCAGGACATGATCGCCCAGATGGCCGTCGAAATCGAGGCGGCCCGGCTTCTCACCTACAAGGCCGCCGTTCAGAAGGACCAGGGGCAGTTGGGGAACACCCTGGAGACTTCCATGGCCAAGTATTTCGCCGGAGAAGTCGCGGCCAAATGCGCTCATTACGCGATGAAGATTCTCGGAGCCTACGGATACTCCACGGAATACCCTGTGGCCCGATATTTCCGGGACGCGGTTCTTTATCAGATCGTTGAGGGCACGGCCAACATCCAGAAAATGATCATCGCCATGGATCAGCTGGGATATCGAAAAGCAAACCGATAGGCGGCATGTGAAGCGAAGCCGGAAGCTCGTTTTCCGCGGCGTGAGCCGGGCGGGATAACCTTCTGTAATCCCGGCTGCAAACTTCAAAAACCCGCTTATATTTTTATTGTATCCTTTTGAAACAACTGTTTCTTGGGCTGCCGCGTGCAGGATACCGGCAGGAAAGGAAAGCTTGGGGCGCGAGCCTTGAACAGCGATGGGAGAGCGCTTGGAAAAATCCTCAAAATGCACGATGGGCTTGATTGAGTCCCCTCCTTTGCCGATTCTAGGAGATACTAGCCCGTTGATACATCGTGTTGCGGGCAGCCCGGTCAAAAACGATGCGATGCAAGCCACGCCTGAAGCGTGGCGAATCACGAGGAATAAGGCGTACAACCAGTACGCCGCAATGACGAAGGATGAAGCCCAACGGCGCAGATCGCGTTTTTCAACAGTCCGGCAAGAAGTCGGATTCCGTCGTAACGTGAGGGGCCATCATGTTTATCGGCCATGAAATCCTGGAACATACCTGCAAGAACGCCATCGAAACCATTCTCCTGTGTCTGGAGCATGCCGTAAAAGGCACCATTTACAGGATAGGTCCATTACCCCATCTCCAAGCGGAACGCATTACGTCCGGAATCCGGGAAAACGACAACGGAGGCATTCGATGGGGTCTTCCCGAGGTTTCGGACTACAACCCCCCCGGTAAGATTTGGGATCAGTACAGGGACCGTCCGGGTCATCTTCTGGAAGCCATGGGCTGGTGTGTTGAAAAGCAGAAAAGCTGGACCGCCGACAATCCTCACGAAGACGCCCGCAGCGTCCGGAGGCAGCTTTTCGGTGAAGTGGAAGATTACTACCACCTGGAACCCGTTCTGGTACGCCAAACAGACGTATACGGGGATGCCCTTCCCATGCAAACGCACCCCCGCGATTGGCAGGGAATTCCCATTTGGAAAGACACGGAGTGGGCCGTGGTGGCGGTGATCAAGATTCATTTCCGGCCCCTTACGATTCAGCGGGGGGACCGTTCCACCAAGATCATCAAGAAACTGTCACGCACCCTGGGCACGGAACTGCTGTCCCTGCACCTGAGGGAAACCTACGTCGACGCCCGGGAGAAGCTGGCCCGGGAGCGATTGGAATCCTGTAATCTCTTGTCCCACGAACTTCGAAACACATTGACCAAACTGGCCTTCGTATTCTCCGCCGTGAACACGGTAATGAGTTTTCTGCGGGAACAGTGGGAAATGGAATGGGAAGCATCCTACCCGCACATGGAGAACAAGTCCGCCGTCATCGCCCAACTCAACGAACACCTCCTGGCGGGTCAAAGCCGCATGCAGGAATTCGACGGCATGCGGAGACTCACGGAGGAACTGTTGGAGGAACAGGACAAACTCGGCAAGCTCTTCCTCTTGCCTCAACAGAGTGAGAATTGGCTGGAGCATCGAATCCGACCCAAATGGCAGCTGCTGCTGACGTCGAGCCGCGCATGGGACGGCCGGGAAGAAGAGATCCTACACCTCATCGAAAGACTCAAAGGGACTTTGTGGGTGGTCACGGACCCGCAATTGGCTCAAAGGATGGATCACCTTCCGGAAGACGTCCGAACCCGATGGCCCGAGCTGGTTTATACGCACTACTCCGCGGGAAATTTCGCCTTACTCGAGGAAATCTTCTGGCTTCTCGATCATCCCACCGTCGCCATTCGGCATAAGCAACAGATCAAGAAGGCGTTGAGCGCCCTCAAGGTGCTCATCGACATCATTTCCCGAGTGGAGGAAAGCGCCAATCGCGTGGTGCTTTCACTGAGGAGTATGGGAACGCATCAGGCCGCGTAACCGTGGCGGAAAAACGCAGGCCGCCATGGATCGCGCTTCCCGATGGTCCCGCATGACAGCCTGTTGAAAAACAGCATTTCGGGCGGGCTGTTCAAAAATGATGAAACGCAAGGCGCGCGAATCCTGAGGAATGAGGCGCACAGCCAGTACGCTGCACGAAGGATGACGCGTCACGCCAAAGGCGTGAAAGCAGATCGCGTTCTTCAACAGCCTGATGAGGCCGGTCAATCATTGGGTTGTTCGGGCAGGTTGCTCCACTTGTTCGGCGATGATTCCTTCTTGGTGATTTTCAGAAAATAGTTAATCCCAAGAGGCTCATCCAACACCTGAATTTCCTCGATATTGTCTTCCGGAATGCCTCTGGCAAATTCCATCATATGGTTCCTATCTCGATGAATGAGTTGCCAGTCATAGACGTATTCCATAACAAACCGCAAGTCCCTTGGGTTGTTCTGATTGAAGTTACCAACAACAATGGATCCGCCCGGTTTAACCAGACTGAACAGGTTTGTGGTGAGCGCCACGGTGCCTTTGCTGTCGTCCAGTTCGAATGTCTTGATATAATCGTACAAACCCGCACTGTATACCATGTCAAAAGTTTCTCTGAACAAGTAATCAATGTTATACTTTACATATGCAAAAGCGGACCGTAACCCTTTGAAATCAAGTCTGATGAGTTCGTAAAAACCTGTTAGCAAAGCTATCTACTTGAAAATATGAGTGAAAACGGCATTTAGGGGTTGACTTTTCTTTTGCGTCTTGTATAATAACTATCGGATTTGATTAACAACATGTTCCTCGGAGGGGTTTGTTTTGTTTCGGCCGAAGAGAACGCAAAAGACCATTTACGACCACGATATCTGCCTTCCCCACGCCAGGGTCGAGGCGTTGGAGAAGACATGGGCCGGTCC
>Ga0068713_1000301_pt1 | contig 95797 bp, 73 predicted proteins | sample MTBAKSrepl2MetaG_FD_62223 | JGI IMG/M metagenome (GOLD analysis project Ga0068713, IMG submission 62223) | Enrichment culture microbial communities om Arthur Kill intertidal strait, New Jersey, USA, that are MTBE-degrading - MTBE-AKS2 (Arthur... | ecosystem: Environmental > Aquatic > Marine >... | reverse complement strand
ACCCTAAAGCTTTGGAGGATTATCAACAAAAGTATAAACAAAAGAAAATCAATCAACTCAAGAAGAAAATCGCTCTTCTTGAGGCGGCTTGAAAAAATAAGTTACATAAGAGAAGGAGGTAACACAGAACTGCTTTAATCCTCATCCGGACATTAGGATTATTATATTTATTATCTATTAAACCAGATACCCTGGAAATACCAAAAAGACTGTTATTTCCGGGGTTCCTTTTTCCTGAACAGACTGCATTATTAAATTTATTGTTAATATATTTGAAAAAATTAAACTGATGAACAGAATGTTTTTAATTGGTATCGGAATTATTACGTTGTTTTCAACAACATGTAAATCTCCTGAAAAAAAGTCAGCACTTTTTAATGAAGTCTCTTTCGACAGTTTGCCAAATATCATGCCGGAAAACCGAAATGATTTGATTTATTCAAAAGTAAGGCATGAAGCGAAAATAAAATTTGCAGCTCATCAACTTCCGGATAACTTAAAAGAGTGGGAAGATTACCGGATTCACCTTAAGGAAGAAATAATAAGAAAAACCGGTTTTGAAACAGACCATAATCTTCCTCTTGATATGAAAGAAACAGGTTCTGTCAGAATGGAGGGATACACTGTAAAAAATATACTATTTCAGACCCGGCCCGGTATTTATGCAACTGCAAATCTTTATGTCCCGGATGGTGAGGGTCCTTTCCCCGGCGTGATAGTGATGGCAGGCCATTATATCAATGGCCGGCTTGGAGGTGTTCAGTCGCTGGGCTTTGAGCTTGCGCTGAACGGTTATGTTGCAATGACAATAGATCCATGGGGTGCGGGAGAAAGAACTACAGAGTACCGTCAATATGAATATCACGGTTCTAATCTGGGCGCATCACTGATGAACATAGGGGAATCATTAATGGGATTACAGATTGCCGATAACATGAGAGGTGTTGACCTGCTTTGCTCTTTGCCATATGTCGATGCCGGAAAAATTGGTGCCACAGGAGCAAGCGGAGGCGGGAACCAGACTATGTGGTTAACTGCCATGGATGAGCGTGTAAAGGCTGCTGTTCCTGTTGTAAGTGTCGGGACATTTGAATCCTACGTTATGGGGCATAACTGTATCTGTGAAACACTTGTCGACGGACTTACATTTACTGAAGAATCGGGGATTCTGGCCCTTGTTGCTCCCAGAGCACTGTTGATCTCTAACGGACTCAGAGATGACAATACCGCCTTTTATCCTTCCGAAATGCTGAGAAGTTTTAACAATGCAATGAAAATATTCAGGCTTTACAATGCTGAAGAAAAACTGAGCCACCTGATTTTCGACGGACCTCATTCCTATCCCAGGGAAACAAGGGATGCAATGTTAAAATTGTTTAATACCTACGTAAAAGGTAATCCTGATGAAGAGATAAAGTCTGTAACCAGAGACCTACTTCCGGAGGATCATATTGTAAATTTCCCCGACGGGAAAAGGGATAAAAAGGTAATGACTACTGCTGAATATTGCATCATGAAAGGCAGTGAGCTGAGATCTGAGCTATTAAGCACCAAATCTGTTGATAATAACAGAAAAAAAGAGGAGCTGAAAGAAATTTTAAAATTAAATGAAAAGTCTGAAATGCTTAACTTACATCGTTATCCGCCAAATAAAGGCTGGGACAGGTTTGCCCTTGAAACAAACGATGGTAAGCTTATACCCGTATTACACATACCTCCCCGGGATGCCGATGCTGGTTATGTTATCATGTGTAATCCGGATGGTGCCAAAAACATACCGCTGTCTGAGATAGAGGAGATATATAATAAAGGAAAGGGAATTGTGATAGCAGATCTGTCAGGTACGGGAGAAGCCTCTTCACCACAGACAGCAGGGTATGATGAACTGGCAAAATTACATTCACTCGGACGGTCTGAAATATGGCTTGGTAAAAGAGTTCTGGGAGAATGGGTTAAGGAGTTAAAGGTTGTAATTCAATTCCTGAACTCTGAATACGGGATCAATCAAATTAGTATCGAGGGAACAAAAGAGGCCGGACTTGCAGGATTATTCCTGAGTGCAACAGAAGATATTGTGGAAGATGTAGTGCTTCGTAATTCACCCGTAAGCTACTTGTTCGATACCAGGGAAAATATCGACTTTTTCAGCATGGGAATTCATTTGCCCCGTTTCCTTAACTGGGGTGATGTATCCCTTGCAGCGGCTTTAAGCGGCAAAAATGTTACGTTCATAAATCCGTTGACAATGTCGGGACAAAAAATAACCGGACAAAAACTTGAGGATTACAGGAAAGAGTTCGACATGTTACGCACTATATGTAATGAAAAAGGTGTAACTGAATTTAAATAATTAAATGTCAAATTAATAATTTTTGTAATTTGCATAAAGAAGTTGCTATATGCTTTTAAACGAAACCAGGGTTTTAAATTATTATTTAAATCAAACAATATGAAAAACAATCGCAGGGACTTTCTTAAAATCTCCGGTCTTGCAGCCATAGGCCTTGCCGGTACCCAATTTGCCGGATGCAGACACCAGACTGGTACAGAAAACACTCATGAACACCCGGAACAATTCAAAAACTCTCATAATCAAAAATTCAACATGTGGGGTTATGCCGCTCCCAAACTGGATAAGGTAAGGATTGGAAATATCGGAATCGGAGGAAGAGGAGCAGGAGCTCTTAACAGGTTGAAACGAATTGACGGAGCCGAGATAAAAGCTATTTGTGATTTAAATCAGGACAGAATTGATGAAGGACTTAAACGACTGGAAAACATAGGTTATAAACCTGATACATATTCAGGAGGGGAAGATGAGTGGAAAAAGGTTTGTGAACGGAATGATATAGATCTGATCTATATTACAACTCCCTGGCATCTTCATACACCTATTGCGGTATATGCAATGGAACATGGCAAGCATGCCGTGATCGAGGTTCCCGCAGCACTTACGGTAGATGAATGCTGGCAGTTGGTGGAGACATCGGAAAATACCCGTCAGCACTGTATGATGCTGGAAAACTGCTGCTATGACTTTTTCGAAATGCTTACACTGAATATGGCAAGGCAGGGATTTTTTGGAGATATAGTACACGGTGAAGCAGCATATATCCATACATTTACTTTTGATCCCGAAAACACAACCAAAGTTTGGCGCCGTATAGAGAATATAAACAGGAATGGCAACCTTTATCCCACTCACGGTCTCGGACCGATCTGCCAGATTATGGATATTAACTGTGGCGACAAGATGGATTTCATGGTATCTGTCTCAAGCAACGACTTCATGATGACAGATCTCTATAAAAAGGCTGCCGAAAACAATGATTTCTGGAAACCATATGCTGAACAGGCAGCTAAGTCGCACAGGGGAAATATGAATACAACTACTATCCGGACAAACAGAGGCAGGACAATAATGCTCCAACATGATATCACATCACCAAATGTGTATTCCCGGATACATAAGGTAAGCGGGACAAAGGCAGCAGCTCTGAAATACCCTCTTCCTCCAAAAATATCTGTCGGACATGAATGGGTGTCTGATGAGGAGTACAAAATACTGGAAGGTAAATTTACTCCCGAGATAACAAAAAGAGTAGGCGAAATGGCAAAACAGGTTGGTGGTCATGGCGGAATGGACTTTCTCATGGACTGGAGGCTTATTGATTGCCTGCGCAACGGACTGCCTCTTGATATGAATGTATACGAAACAGCCGTCTGGAGTGTTGTTGGTCCCCTGAGCGAATGGTCAGTAGCCAATGGGTCGAGTCCCATAGAGGTGCCTGACTTCACAGGTGGTTCATGGAAAACAAACAAGCCACTTATGGATATTTCCCTGCAAAAGGGAGGCAATACTCAAATGATATAACCGGGTAACACCAGGATTAAGTTCAATCTTAATTCATAACTAATATCTTCATGTAAATCGAATAAATATATCTGTATGCAAAATTTACTGACAATCAGATATCTGGCATCGCTTGTAATATTCACGCTAATATTAAGCAACTGCAGTGATAACAGCACAACTGAACCAGACAAGGAGAAAAGAGAAAAAATTCTTGAACATCTTCTGACTACTTTTTCTTCAGATATTGAGGGAGAAGAGCCAAAGGAGGCACCTGTCTGGGAAAGCTGGCTGCGAAGAACAAAGGAGTTACCCCCTGATTTTGACAAACTCCCGACAAACGCTCTTCCTCCTGACCTGCTTACCTTCGATGATGGTAATCCTGTAAACAGCCCTGAACAGTGGACTAAGAGAAGAGAGGAGATAAAAGAGGTTTTGAAAGAGTATATGTTTGGAAACTGGCCTCCTCCTCCGGCGAATACAGCCATAAAATATCAGAATACAAAAGCCGCAGATAACGAAGAGTATTATCAACAAAATGTGCAGCTTTGGTTTGCTCCGTCGGTAAGAGCTGTTGAGTTTGCCGAAGAGACATACAATTATGATCCTTCCCTGACACCCGAAAACAGACGCGACCGTGCGAATCAAACTCTTGCAATATTGAACGCAGAGGTATTCATTCCCAAAGGCCGGGGGCCATTCCCTGCTATTGTTGAAATAGGACCTTCCAATATCGGAAGGGATCTGCCACGAATCAGGCGTGGATATATAGTGGTGAGGTTCAGCAGATTAGATGCTGATTACATTGCAGCCGTATATACCGATTATGAGTGCAACCAGCTTGAATGGTGGGCATATGCAGCCGGCAGATGTGTGGATATGCTGTACTCAAGGGATGATGTCGATAAATCAAAAATTGCTTTGGCCGGCCATTCACGAGGTGCCAAGACCGGCTTGCTTGCAATGATCATGGATGACAGGGTCAGCGCTCTGCTTAACAGTCACCCGGGAACCGGTGCAGGATCATATAACATCTGGAGGTATGCAGGTGAAAAATACGGAGGGGAGAACCTGGATAACAGTACCCGCAGGTTCCAGTACTGGAACAATCCACGCATGCGCTTCTTTATCGGAAGAACAAACAAAATGCCTTTCGACAGCCATTCCCTGCTTGCTCTTGCTGCTCCCAGGCCTGTCCTTCTGGGAACAGGAGAACTTGACAATGTAGGACAGGCATGGGGAGACCAACAATGTTATATGATTGTAAAAGAGGTTTATAAATTATTGGGAAATGAAAACAACCTTGGATTTTATGCTTCCCCCGGAGGACATACGGTTACTCCTCAAATGGTTAATGATGAATTAGACTGGCTGGATATGCAACTTGGCCGCAAACCTTTCGATTTTCCGGAAAAACTGATATATACCTACTCTTTCGACAAATGGACCGGAATAACCGGAGAAAAGCTGAATACTGATGAATTCCCGGAAAAGGATGTTGATGATATCCTCACCATGCCGGGAGGGGAAGAGATCCGGACAAGCGACGACTGGGAAAAGAATACCGGAGATATAAAAGATAAAATCAGGGGGATTGTTGGAGAACTGCCGGAATATAATGAAATTGATAAAGTTACAATTGAAAATGAAAGAACTTTCAGCCAGGATTTTATCAAAGCAGAAATTCAAATAGATGATAAACTCACTGCTCATCTGACATATCCGGCCGACAGATCAGATAAAATTCCCGCAGTAATTTACCTGCATGCTTACCTGGATGCCCAGGGATATAACTGGTCCAGAGGCTATGGATACCGGATAAGTGTTGGTGAGCGTCTTGCTCAGAAAGGTTTCCTGGCAATAGAATTTGACCAGTTCGGGTATGCAAGTCGTAACCGTGACAGCGGAATTGAATTTTATGAGTCAAATCCTGACAGGTCGGCTTTGGGAGTAATGATTCAGGATGTCAGTAAAATTATTGATGCCGTAAGTCAGCTCGACTGGGTCAATAAGGATAAAATTATGGTGGCAGGTTATTCACTTGGCGGAATGGTTGGCCTCTATTCTGCAGTTTTCGATGACAGAATAAAGGCAGTTACCACCACCTGTGGTTTTGGATCGATGAGAAGAGATGTTCACGGGAATGAAACTGAAGGGATCAGGCGTTACTCCCACCTTCGTCCGACAATACCCCGTTTAGGGCTCTTCCAGGGAAATGAAAAGAGAATTCCTTATGATTTCCATGAGATTATCGGACTAATTGCACCAAGGCCTGTTTATATACTTGCTCCGCAATTTGATCAGGACTGGTACTTTGAAGATGTTGAGGTATGTTATAAAGAAGCTCAAAAAATTTTTAAGCTCTATGGTAAAGAGGAAAACCTTGTTCTTGAGAGTCCGGATGATTTCAACCGTTATCCTCCCGAATACCAGGAAATGATAAATAACTGGCTGGCCGGGGCAATAAATAAATAGTGAGCCCGGACTTACAGGTAACATTTCTCCTTTAAAGGAGATAAGAAAGCCTGTTAAATTGATTTTTAATTATTTATTGGAATTTTCACTTATTAATACTACTGCAAGAGCAGATTCAGTCAGGATAAGTATTCCTGTTGATAAACAGATGCAAACAAAATATTAAAATGCATGTAAGTCCCTAATGTTCAACGGAATTATAATAAACTCTAAATTCAAACAGATGGCAACTCTTACAAAAAAAGGATCTTATAAGAACAATAAAGCCGGTAAGCTGATTCAAATGGCTGTAATATATTTATTGATCACATTAATATTACCCGGCAAATTATTTTCGCAAAACGAATTAAATGTATTGAAAGGCAACTGGCTTTATTACACTGATGCTGAAAATTTCCTGTATCATCACCTTTCGGGTCAGGCTTATGACCTGCTTGAAAAAAGATCGGACGCAGTTTCAAAGATTAACTCCCTGGAGGAGTGGAAGCAAAGACAGCAATTTATCAAAGAAACACTGTTGGACATAGTCGGGCCATTCCCGGAAAAGAATCCGCTTAATGCCAAAATTGTCAGGACGATAAATAAAGAAGGATTCAGGGTGGAACATATAATCTATGAATCTCAGCCAGGTAATTACGTTACCTCGTCAATGTTTATACCTGAAAGCCTGAAACAGGGAGATAAAGCCCCTGCAGTTATATACTGCAGCGGACACTCAGCAGAAGGATACCGCAGCCAGGTTTACCTCCACGTAATATCAAACCTTGCAAAAAAAGGATTCATAGTTTTTGCTTTTGATCCGGTAGGACAGGGAGAAAGACTTCAATATATTGACGAATCAACGGGGAAGTCCCTTATTTCCGGACTTAATGAGCACTCTCATGCAGGTTGCCAGTCATTTATAACCGGCAGTTCACAGGCCCGTTATATGATATGGGACGGTATAAGAGCAGTTGACTACCTCCTTTCCCGACCGGAAGTTGATCCGGCAAGAATCGGCATAACAGGCCGCTCGGGAGGCGGAACCCAGTCGGCCTATATATCAGCTATGGATGAAAGGATATATGCTGCTGCTCCTGAAAATTACCTTACCAACTTCAAACGGCTTCTGCAGACAATAGGTCCCCAGGATGCGGAACAGAATATGTTCAACATTATTTACAGAGGCCTTGATCATCCTGATTATTTGATAGTCAGGGCTCCAAAGCCGGCTTTAATGATAACGACTACACGCGACATGTTTAGTATACAGGGGGTGAGAGAGACAGAAAAAGAGGTGTCACGGATTTATAAAGCATACAATAAAGAAGATAACTTCTCAAGGACGGAAGATGATGCCCCGCACGCATCCACAGTAAAAAACAGGGAAGCTATGTATGCATTTTTCCAAAAACACCTGAATAATCCGGGTAATCCCCGTGATGAAGAGACAGAACCATTTACACCTGAAGAGGTAAGAGTGACTTCTACCGGCCAGGTTTTTACATCCCTTAAAGGCGAGACAAACTTTAGCATGAACCTCAAAGATGCAGAAAAAGCTGAAGTATCGCTTGAAAAGTCCAGGAGCAATCCTGATACTCATTTACCACGGATTTTGGAGATGGCTAAAAATCTGTCCGGATACAGGGAACCCACAAAGGAGGATGAACCTGTGTTCCATGGTCGTTTTCAACAGGACGGATTTTCAATAGAAAAATATTTCATCAAAGGCGAAGGGGAATATGTTATCCCATATCTGCTGTTTATACCGGGAAAAAGCAACAGCCAGGCAATAATCTGTCTTAATCCGGCCGGTAAGCCAAAAGATATTAATAATTTGGGAGAAGTTGAATGGCTTGTTAAAAACGGATTTACAGTGCTTGCTCCGGATATGCTGGGAACAGGTGAAAACGGACCAGAAAAAGTTGTATACAACCACAACTATATAAAAATATGGTATGCTTCAATGTTAGTTGGCAGAAGTATTGTCGGCATTCATGCAGGTGATGTTGTAAAACTTGTGAACGTCCTTCAAAAGAGAGAGGAAATTTCACAGATCCGGGGTTTTGCGCGCAAAGAGATGGCACCGGTTCTTTTACATGCTGCTGCCTTCTGCCCGGGAATCAGCAGTGTAGCACTGATTGAACCATACTCATCATACAGCTCCGTTGTTTCAAATAAATTTTATAATCCGGGATTCATTTACGGAGCAGTGCCCCATGCACTGAAAGCCTACGACTTACCGGATCTTGCCGCATCTCTGGCTCCCCGAAAACTGTTGATAGCAGGAGCTACAGATGGCAATGATAATCTGTCAGGAGAAAATGACCGGGATCTCTTATTGGTCCGGTCAACATATAAAATTAAGAATGCAGCCAATAAGCTGAGCATTATACCTGAAAAACCGGGAGAAAATTTATTCAGCCTGATCTCAGATTGGATAAAGTAGAAAGCCGGCTATCTTAAGTTTTATTCAGATTATATAACCCCGCTTAAAATAAACTCATATATGCCGGGAATTGAGCTATTTTAGGGATTTTAATATAATTCTGCAGTTACTGCCAGGAATAATGCTGTTATAAAAATCAAAATTAAATGTTAAGAAAAATGAATAGAGGATTTTTAAAAGTCAGTCTGATTTTATCAGTTGTTTTTACCTGCCCCGGTATCTTTTTATAAACAATTTATATATTTACGTATTTAACAGCCTAAATTTAAAATATCATCAAAATGAACCGATTATTATCCCTTTCAGTTCTGGTATTTTTTGTGCTGCAGATTGATGCACAAATTGTTTATTACAACGCTGCAGATTATCCTCTGCTTGGCAAGATTTCAACCGAAACCGAAACTCTTTATGAGAGACTGCCGCAGAATCTTAAAGATAAAACCAGGCCACCGGTGTGGAGTCTGGGGAAAAATACGGCCGGACTGGCAATCAGATTCCGGTCCAACTCAACACAGATTGCTGCCAGATGGGAGCTTCTAAGGGATCAGGTCATGAATCACATGGCATTTACAGGTATTAAAGGACTTGATCTGTATGCCCTGGAAAATGATAGCTGGATATATGTTAATACAGCGCGGCCGACCGGAAAGACGACTGAAACGGTCATTGCCGCCGGCATGGATAAAAAAATGCGTGAATTCATGTTATTTCTTCCTCTGTACGACGGTGTTACATCTATAGAGATCGGTGTGGATTCCCTCTCCGTAATTGATCAGCCTGCCAGTCAGTTGCCTTCGAGGAATAAACCTGTAGTTTGTTACGGCACGAGTATACTGCAGGGGGGATGTGCTTCAAGACCGGGAATGGCCCATACCAACATATTATTACGCTGGTTAAACAGGGAGGTCATAAATCTGGGATTCAGCGGAAACGGAAAACTCGATTATGAAATTGCAGAGTTGATAGCCAGGAGTGATCCTTCTGCTGTACTACTGGATTTTGTGCCCAATGCAGATGTTAAACTAATAGAGGACAATACCGAAAAATTTTACCGGATCATCAGAGATGCCCTGCCGCATGTTCCTGTATTCTTCATTGAAAACCCATTATATCCAAAGGCAAAATTTGATCTTACAACCCAAAACCTGATCAAAGATAAAAACATTGCTCTGAGAAAGGTGTATAATAAACTATACTCAGGAGGCGAGGATAATATCAGACTGATCCCCTCTGAGGGAATGATAGGCGTGGATAATGAAGGAACTGTTGATGGAGTGCACTTTACAGATCTCGGCTTTATGCGTTATGCTGAATTTTTGTATCCTTATCTCAGTGAATTTCAGGAATGATGATTAGAATAATTACCCTTATACTTTGCATAATAAGCTTTTCAGTCTCAGGCCAGGTTCCTGAATATTTGCATGATTATCAAAAACTTTACAGACAAAATCCCAGGGAAGCTAACCTTCAATGGTTCAAAAACGCCGGATTCGGCATGTTTATTCACTATGGCCTCTACAGTCAGTTAGGCCGGGGAGAATGGGTACAGTTAAGGGATACCATACCTCCTGATGAATATACAGAGCTAAAAGACAGGTTTACAGCATCAGGATTCGATGCCAACTATATCGTTAATCTGGCAAAAAAAGCCGGCATGAAATATATAACTATAACCAGTAAACATCATGATGGATTCTGCCTTTTCAATACCAGCCAGACAGATTTCAACAGTGTAAATTCTCCAGCCGGCCGTGACCTGATAGGAGAAATGGCTACTGCATGTGAAAAGGAAAGATTGGGTCTTTTCCTTTATTACTCTTATGCTGCCGACTGGAAACATCCGTGGTTTTATTCACGGGAAGCTGGTTGGGCTAATGCCCGTCCTGCCTATAAGAATAAACCTTCGGAATACAAATATGAAAAACCCGGAGATTTCGGCAAATATATAGATTACGTTCATGAACAGCTCAGGGAGTTACTTACACAATATCCAACAATAGCAGGGATTTGGCTTGATCCTATAATGGGATTTTACGCTAATCCGGATATTTTTCCAATCGAACAAACCTATGCACTTATCAGGAGCCTGTCACCACATGCTCTCATATCATTTAAGCAGGGGGCAAACGGAGATGAAGATTTTGTTGCCCCGGAAAGGGGCGGAAATAAAAGGGTTGGAGAACAATATCCTGTAGCACAACGTGCCTTTGAACTTAACAAAAACAAACCTAAAGAGGTGTGCAATACCATGCAGCCTCACCTGCCAGGAGTCCCGGGTGGAGCAACATGGGGATATAATAAAGCGATGGACGGTCACCATTTAAAAGTTAATGATGTTAAAAAACTACTTGAGGAAGCAAGATCAAACGGATATAACTTACTACTAAATATAGGTCCCCTTCCGGATGGATCAGTTCATCCTGAAGATATTGAAACTTTATCAAATTTAAACAGTAAACATTGACAGGCCGACTGAAAAGCTTTTATTATATTTATCGTGAAATAAGATTAAATATTTACAATACAATCAGCAGCAACTTAATCTTTTTCAATTATGATTATAACAATATATAAAAGTAAAACCAAAGTGATAGCAAAATACATTCTGAAATATATTTTCTCGTCTGCTATTAACTATATCCTGATCTGCACATTAATTTTTTTACCTGTCATTTTAATCACCTTCTCCTGTGGTCAACCGGAGAGTAACTGGCTCAGGGGTAATATGCACACCCATACATTGTGGAGCGACGGTGATGAATTCCCTGAAACGGTAACAAAATGGTACAAAGAAAAAGGATATGATTTCCTGGTCATTACAGATCATAATACTTTTCCGGAAGGCGAGCGTTGGCGTAGTATTTCTGAAGATAATCCTGCTTTTATCATTTATCTCAATGAATACGGCAAAGACCGGGTGGAAAGTCAGCCTGGTGATGAAGAAGGAACCATTATAGTAAGGTTGAAGACCCTGGATGAATTCCGCTCCCGTTTTGAAGAACCGGGAAAATTCCTCCTTATAATGGGTAATGAAATATCAAATCCTCATGCCGTGCACCTGCTGGCTTTTCAGCAGAATAAAATAGTACCTGCCTCGGAGGGAACTGAGACTGAACGCTTAAATATGATTCAGCAGACGGTGGCAAATGTTGCAAACTACCGGAAAAAGACCGGCATAAATACATGGCCTGTTTTGGCACATCCCAATTTCAGGTGGGCTATAACAGCAGAAATGATAATCAATACTCCTTCACTAAGATTTTTCGAAGTTTATAACGGACATTCACAGGTAAACAATGAAGGTGATGAATTCAGGGCAGGCACTGAAAGGATATGGGACATAGTGCTGGCTAACAGGCTTTCGTCAGGTGGTGAAATTCTTTACGGACTCGCTACGGACGATGCTCATCATTACCAGCAGGGCGACAATTACCGCGGTAATGGTCCGGGGAAAGGCTGGGTGATGGTCAGAGCCGGAAATCTTGATCCCGGTGCAATACTGGAAGCAATTGACCAGGGCGACTTTTATGCTTCCACGGGTGTCACCCTGAAGGATCTGAAATTCGACGGACAGACAATAAAGATTAAAATAGAGAAAAAGGAAGGAGTTGATTTTAAGACAGAATTCATCGGAACACTAAAAGGATTCGATCCGTCAAACAAACCTGCAACAGACGGAAGTGGCAATGAGATAGAAAATACTACACGGATTTACAGCGATGAAATCGGAAAAGTCCTTGGCGTAAGCAGTTCATTAACACCAACTTATTCATTTACTGGAAACGAATTATATGTCAGGGTCAGAATAACATCATCTGAAGGGCATAATGATCCGATATCAAATAAATTATTAGGTAAACAGAAAGCATGGATACAGCCAATGATACCTGAGAATTAGCTTATCATGAGTTTTAACTATTATTGTAAAAAACGACCTGACCACCATTACAGGAATTCTGTATGGAATATCTGCCATATATTGTTTTTTGAACTTTGTCAATTTATAAACAACTTCATAAACTATCGGAGGGAGTTTATGTTTTTTTCAAAAAACAGACATTCCCAGTTAGTCGCCTGTTTTCCTCAAATAAAAATATGTGATAAATTAATTGTAACCACAAAAATTTTCCTGTCCGTTCTGTTATTATCAGCCATAGAGGGATGCGGGAAAGTCAAAAACCAGGCTTCCAATAATGATAGCAATAGTAAGAGGCCTAATGTACTATTCATTTTTACTGATGACCAGAGAGCTGATGCTCTGGGATGTGCAGGAAACCCATACATTAAAACTCCCAATATCGACAGACTGGCAGAGGAGGGGATCCGGTTTACAAACTGCTATGTAATGGGAGGTCATCACGGTGCAATTTGTGCTCCAAGCAGGGCAATGTTAATGAGCGGAAAGAGTTTATTCCATGTTTACGATAAACTTGATGGAATCACAACTTTGCCAATGCATTTTGCTGCCAAAGGATATGAAACCTTTGGCACGGGCAAATGGCACAATGGAGCTGCAAGCTATGAAGTATCATTTCAAAAAGGGGAGAATGTTTTTCTGGGGGGCATGAGCGATCATTTTCAGACTCCCTGCAGGACGAAGGGAGCAGATGGAAAACTTACAGATCCTGTAAAAAAAGGTTTTTCGACAGATCTTTTTGCTGATGCGGCTATTAATTTCCTGCAGAATTATGCTGCCGGTAAAAGGGAGAAACCATTTTTTTGCTATATCTCATTTACCGCTCCTCATGATCCCCGTTCACCCCGGAAAGATTATACCGGGAAATACCGGGATTCTGAATTGCCCCTGCCTGGAAATTTTATGGGATTACATCCTTTTATTTTTGATGATCTCAACATAAGGGATGAAACTCTTGCCTCCTGGCCCCGGACTCCGGAAATAATAAGGGCCTCACTGGCAGATTATTATGCTCTGATCACACACCTTGATGATCGTATTGGCGATATCTCGGATACTTTAAAACATTACGGACTGTATGATAATACTATTATTGTTTATGCGGCAGACAACGGACTGGCAATAGGGAGCCACGGATTACTGGGAAAACAGAATTTATATGAGCACAGCACCAAAGTTCCGCTTATTATTTGCGGTCCCGGTATTCAGGAAAATCAAATTTCTGATGCCCTTGTTTATCTTTTTGATCTTTACCCTACTCTGACAGATTTGTGTAACTTACCGGAACCGGATGACATTGACGGATTTAATCTGACCAAAATAATCCAGGGGGAAATCCGGGAAGTCAGAAGTTCCCTCTATACAGCTTACCGCAATACAGCAAGGGCTGTCCGCACAAAAGAGTGGAAACTGATTTGGTATCCGCAAAGAAATTATTACCAGCTTTTTAATCTGGTAAATGACCCCTTTGAACTGGTAAATCTCGCAGATAACCACGATTGTCAGAAAACGGTTACTGAGATGATACAACTGCTGGAGGAGTGGCACAGGATTACAGATGATACTGCTACATTATTTTATGAAAGAACATTGTCACTGAAATATAATTATAAAGAGTTAAAGCAAACACCCGATATCCACCAACCTGATTATGTGCTTAAAAAATATTTTGAAAGATAAAATTATCAACTAATTATTATAACTATGAAATACTATGTAAACTTTATTATTATTCTGCTTATTGCTTTAACTTCCTGTTCAAAAAAGGAAGAGTTTACTGCAAATTTCGACAATACCAATGACCGCATCTGGGTTGGGAAAGATTTCTGGTCTGTTCCCCTGGAAGACTGGAAAGTCGAAAATGGCAAGCTTCACTGCATTGGCACAGTACCAAATTCAAGGGTAAATCTTCTTACCCGTGTAATTTCTCCGGAGGCAGGTAATTTCAAAGTCTCAGTAAAGGTTCAGCTTGCAAAAGAGGGAAGCATTCCGGGATCTGCCGGATTGTTATTAGGAGTATTCGATGAAGAGGATCCCGACGTCAGGGCAGCCTGTTATTTTGGGAAAAGCATCAACGCCGGTGTCAGTCTCAACGGATTCGCATTCCTGAATGATACTGAAACAAAACTGGATGAAACATTCGATTTCAGCGAATTCAAAATTATCGTGACAGGAAACGATAAAGAATTAAAGATGCAGGTTACTGATAAAAACGGCGTATCACCGGATGAATTAAAATGTGAAATCAACGGGATCAGAGGACTTGTTGCAATAGCTAATAATCTATATCTCGGAAATAATGCAAAACCGGGCGATTCAAACTTTATTTTCGATGACCTGGAACTCTCGGGATCTAAAGTGGCAGCTCAACCTGAAAATGCCTTTGGCCCTGTTCTGTGGACTATGTACACATTAAGCAAACAGAGTGTTAAATTAATGGCTCTTCTTCCTCCGGTCGGAGAAAATGACAACCGGGAGGTTACCCTGCAACTTAAAAAGGGTGATAACTGGGAAACAGTCTCTTCTGAAAATATTGAACCTGATTCACGAACAGCTATTTTCAAGATTGATAATTGGGATGAAACAAAAGATGTTGATTATCGCTTAGAATATTTTGAAAAAGAAAAAGACGGATCTGAAATCCCATCTTATTATAATGGCACCATAAGAAAAAATCCAGTTGACAGACCTCTGAAATTTGGTGGTTTTACCTGTCAGTATCATTACGGGTTCCCATACACACCCCTGGTTAAAAATGTTACTGATCTCAATCCTGACATTCTTTACTTTTCAGGAGACCAAATTTACGAAGGTAACGGAGGTTATCCGATTAAAAGGGAACCTGTGGACGTCTCAATTGTGAATTATCTTGGCAAATATTATATGTTCGGCTGGGCATTCGGTGATCTAATGCGGGACAGACCGACAATCTGCACTCCTGATGATCATGATGTCTATCACGGCAACTTATGGGGCGAAGGAGGAATTGCCCAGCCCCGGGGACCTGGAAAAGACGATATCAGAGGTTTCGTTCAGTCTGTCGACATGGTTAATGTAGTAAACAGGACAATGTGCGGACAGTTGCCCGATCCATATGATCCGACTCCTATAGAGCAGGGAATGAGTGTATGGTATACCGACATCAATTACGGACGAATCAGCTTTGCTGTAGTGACCGACAGGATATTCAAGTCTGGCCCTGAAGCTGTCTCAGACTGGGAAGGTCGTCATGACCACCTGACCGGACCAAGAGATGACCTGTCTTTTCTGGACAAACCGGGATTAAAAATGCTTGGTGATCGTCAGCTGGAATTCCTAAATGAGTGGATCCGTGACTGGGAGGGTGCAGACATGAAAGTATTACTCTCTCAAACCCTGTTTGCCAATGTTGCCACCCACCATGGCAGCCTCCAGAATTATCTTTACGGCGACCTGGATTCAGGCGGATGGCCAAAATCTCCAAGAGATAAAATAGTCGGATTAATGAGAAAAGGTGCAATATTCCATATATGCGGCGACCAGCATGTTCCTTCTCTTGTTCAGTACGGACTTGATGACTTCAGGGATGCCGGATGGGGCTACTGTACTCCGGCAATAACTGTTGGTTATAAGAGATGGTTCCTGGCTAATGAGGTTAACTATCCTGTTCTTGACAGACCGGAACACGGATATCCGAACACCGGAAAATATATCGATGCATTCGGGAATAAAAATTATGTATATGCCATAGGAAATGCAGGTAAAATCACCGAAGACAGAGAGAGCCGTTACAACCAGGCAGAATTGAGGTCATCAGGATTCGGGATTGTTATTTTTGACCAGACAGAAAGAACTATAGATATCAGCACATGGAGATTTAATGCCAACGTTCTGAATCCAAATCCTGTAAGAGACCAGTTCCCGGGTTGGCCATATAAAATCTCCCAGTTTGAAAATCTGGGAATGGGAGCTGAATACCTCCTCCCTGAGATAAGAGTCAATCGGCCAAACCAGGTTATTCAGATTTTGAATGAAAGAACAGGAGAGCTAGTTCAGGTATTCCGTATAAAAGGAACCAGCATTCAGCCCGGACTCCATGAAGCAGGAACATATAAAATAATTGTTGGAGAGGGTAGTAATAAAAAGGAAATAACAGCTACAGCAAAGAAATCAGCTAACAGTGGGACTGTCTCAATAGAACTCTAATTGGTGCTTAGTTATAAATTGATATTTTTATAAATAGAATGTAAATATTTTATATACATTAGCTATTTCAGACTAAACAGAATTATTATGGTCAGACTAAAACTCAAAACCATCCTCCGGTATACTGCACCAATATTGTTTGCAGGAATTGTAAGCTGTGATTCACAAAATGCCGAACCACCCAATGTCGTAATAATTTATGCGGATGACATTGGTTACGGAGATTTAAGCTGCTATGGTGCCAGGGCTGTCAGCACCCCGAACGTTGACCGTCTTGCAGCAGAGGGAGTAAGGTTCACTGACGCATATGCATGCGCAGCCACCTGTACTCCGTCACGTTACGGAATACTTACCGGTCAATATCCTTTCCGGCGCAATGACACAGGTGTAGCAAGAGGTGATGCACCGATGATAATCCGGAAAGAACAATATACTGTTGCAAGCCTGATGCAGGATGCAGGGTATTCCACAGGAGTGATAGGTAAATGGCACCTTGGGCTTGGCGAGGGAGATTTCAACTGTCAGGACTGGAACGGAATTATAAGACCGGGTCCTAATGAAATTGGATTCGGATATTCCTATATAATGGCTGCAACCGGCGACAGGACTCCGTGTGTTTTCATTGAAAACGGGGAAGTGATAAATCTCGATCCCGATGATCCGATAGAGGTGAGCTATACCACTCCATTTGAAGGTGAACCTCTTGGCAGGACACATCCGGAACTATTGAAAATGCATCCAAGTCACGGACATGATATGGCCATTGTCAACGGAATCAGCCGCATAGGTTATATGCGGGGAGGAAAATCTGCTTTGTGGGTGGATGAAAATTTTGCCGACTCTATCACCCTGAAAGCAGTTAAGTTTATTGAAAAAAAAAATCCGGAGGTTACCGGTAAACCCTTCTTCCTGTTTTTCGGCACTCATGACATTCATGTACCTCGTGTTCCCCATCCCCGTTTTGCCGGAGCAACCGACATGGGACCGCGTGGTGATGCGATAGCAGAATTTGACTGGTCGGTCGGGCAGATTCTGGAAGCTCTCGACAGGTCAGGTCTTACTGATAATACTTTGGTCATATTATCAAGTGATAACGGACCGGTTGTAGATGATGGTTACCGGGATCAGGCTGTTGAGCGGCTCGGAGATCATAAACCCTGGGGCCCTTTTAGAGGAGGAAAATATAGTGCATTTGAGGCTGGAACACGCATTCCGTTTATCATAAGATGGCCTGAACATATTAATCCGGGTACTTCAAATGCAGGAGTAAGTCAGGTCGATCTGTTTGCGGTAATGTCTCAGCTTACAGGTCAGCCTATTCCGGAAAATGCTGCGCCTGACAGCTTTGGCGAACTTGATACATGGCTGGGTAAATCATCTGAAGGCAGAGATTATATTGTGCAACAATCGACAGGAACACTTTCGATTGTGGAAGAGGGATGGAAATATATTGTTCCCTCAAAAGCCTCCCGGTATAATCCAAATACCAATATTGAGCTGGGGCATGATACAATTCCGCAACTTTATAATCTAATTTCAAATCCGTCAGAGGCTATTAACATTGCCGGCGAAAATCCTCAGATAGTTGATAAAATGGCACAGAAAATCGAAAAAATAAAAACTACTTTAATTACCAGGGAAAGCGACCTGAATTAATTTAAAACATATTTAACAATATCATTATGATCAAGTTTAAACTCTCTTTAATGCTCTTTTTGCAATATATGATGTATGCGGTATGGTGGGTACCCCTGGCTGCCTATCTTACTAATCTGGATGTTGGCAGTACGCAAAAAGCGCTGATTATTAGCTCTATGGCTATAGGCTGTCTGGCATCCCCCTTAGTTGGCATGCTTGCTGACAGATTTTTCCCGGCCCAAAAAGTTCTTGCCTGTTCCAACCTGATAAATGCTGCTATGCTATTCTGGGCCGGCACCACAAACAATCCTGATATCCTGTTTATTTGCCTGTTACTGGCCATGCTGGCATATATGCCTACATGGAGCCTCACCAGCGCTATTGCTATGGCTCACCTGCCCTCGGAAGACTTTCCCAAAGTACGTGTATTCGGCTCTGTAGGCTGGGTTGCCTCAGGAATTTTCAGTATAATATTCATTCGTTTTCTGAATATAGATTTTGACGGTACCAATATCCCCTTTTATTGCGGTGCAGGTGTTAGTATCCTGGCTGCCATAACAAATCTTGGATTACCAAATACACCACCTCTGGCCAGGGGCCGCAGAATCACACTTATTGATGCATTCGGACTGGGAACGCTTAAACTCATGAAAGACCGCAACTTTGCAATCTTCATAATTCTATCTTTCCTCTCTCTCATCCCCTTCGCTCTGTATTATTCCTTCTTTTCTGAATTCCTTTTGAATATAAAGACAAAATATATTTCTATTACAATTAACTGGGGTGTACTCGCAGAGATGGGATTTATGTTGCTTATACCACTTGCTATTAAAAAGTTTGGCTTACGAAAAACCATGATCTACGGTCTTGTTGCAATGGTTATAAGATACTTTGCATTTTACTCGGGCGGGGTCTTCAGTCAACACTGGGTTAATTACATCGGTATTTTAATTCACGGACTTATCTTTGGATTCTTCTATGTCGGGGGTCAGATCTATATAGACAAAAAGGCACCTGCTGAACTCAAATCACAGGCACAGGGATTTATTTTCCTTGTCACATTCGGAGCCGGTCTGCTGGTGGGAAATTTTATTTGCGCCAAGCTGATTGACTATTACAAAACTGAATCCGGATATGACTGGAATGCAATCTATGGAATTACCACAATAGTATCAGTCTTATTGCTTGTGGCTTTTATTATCCTCTTTAAAAAGGAAAAGGAATTAAAAGAATCATAATTATATAAATGCTTATTCTATAATGAGTTATAAACTTTTATCCATCATTTTACTATTAACTGCCACAACATCTTTTCAGTGTGCCGCTCCCGGGAATCAGGAATTAAAACCAAAGCCCAATATATTATGGATTACCATTGAGGATACATCACCACAGTTTATAGGATGTTACGGTAATGAAAACGCGCGGACTCCGGTTATAGACAGGTTGGCAGAAGAAGGTGTGCGATTTGTAAATGCCTTCTCGACCGGAACAGTCTGCTCTCCCAGTCGTACAGCAATAATAACCGGTGTAAAAACCTACAAAACAGGAACAGGAAACCACCGTAGCAAGTATCCCGTACCGGAATATATTAAAGGTTTTCCCTATTATCTGCAACAACAAGGCTACTATGTAACGAATAATGCAAAAACAGATTATAATGTAGAAAATGAGCCTCAGTTTATTGATGAAGCATGGAATGAAAGTTCCTCAAATGCAGGCTGGTGGAACAGAAAACCGGGACAGCCGTTTTTTTCTGTCTTCAACTATAACGACTGCCACCAGTCAAGGACAATGACAATGACATATAAATATTATATAGAAAATGTATTGAATTATCTTGCCCCTGAGGAAATCATCGGTGATAATGAGTTTGACATGCCTCCGGTTTATCTTGACAGCCCTGAAATGCGCAAGCAGTTTGCCCGTGTTTACAACTCATTAAAATATACAGACAACAGAATACAAGAATTATTAAACCGCCTGGAAAATGATAATCTCAGAGACAGTACAATAATTTTCTTTTTTGCCGACCACGGGGAAGGAATGCCCCGGGGTAAAACAAATGGTATCGATTATGGCTACAGGATACCCTTCATAATCTGGCTTCCCGATATGTATAAACATTTGTCGCCCTGGGGAACAGGAGGAGTTATTACAGATGAGTTAATCCATTTTACTGATCTGGCCCCCACCCTTATCAGTCTTGTTGACGGAGAAATACCAAAACATATGGACGGACGTCCCTTTATGGGAAAAATGCGATCAGAACCTGTTGATCAACTTTTCCTTTCATCAGACCGTTCCGATAATGGCCTGGATATGGTGAGAACCGTGACTGACGGGAAATATATTTATTCAAGAAATTTTTTGCCTTTTATTCCCGAGCTCCGGTATATAAGATATATGGAAATCGGGGAGATTAAACAGCAAATGAGAAGAGATCTTAATGATAATAAGCTGAATGAATTGCAAAAAAGTCTGTTTGATCCCCGCCCTGCTGAGTTTTTATTCGATAAAGAAGCTGATGAATGGGAGACTAAAAATCTTGCCGGTGATCCGGATTACCAGACACTCTTAAACAGAATGAGAGAGCTGTTAAAAGATGAAATTATAAATTCCCGGGACATAATGTTTTTACCGGAATATGAAACAGGTGTCTTATCCAAATCCACCACGGCTTATGAATTCAGGCTCAGCAAAGAGAATTATCCTGTTGAGGATATATACAATGCTGCTTCCCTTTCAGGATTCCGGGGAAAAGATATTGCTGAAAAACAGGCGGTGCTGCTTGACGATCCAAATAATATTATTCGCTACTGGGCTATTACCGGTCTTAAAAGTCAGGAAGAAGAGGTGCTCATGCCTTTTGCAGAAAAAATTATAAATGCAATGGACGATGAATATCCTCCCGTAGCAGTAACCGCCTCATCAATAGCATATGACATTTTTAATAATTCTAAGGCTGAAGAGAGAATAAAAACATTCTGTCTGAGTGAAAATCAGGATATTGCCCTGATGGCAATATATTACCTTATGTATTCACCCGACAAGGAACCTTTTATTGAGACTATTCGTGAATCCAGACTGAAGGAAAACCGGATTTACAACGTTAAAGCTGCATGTATGGATTTCCTGGGAAGCCTTGGGCTTGTACCAAATGATCCGGATCACCGTGAATGAATTACAAAGAATGAAATAAATATTTAAATGACATAAATATTTAAGACAACAATAAACCATAAAAAATATTAAGAGATGAAGCTTAAACCGGTAATTATTTTCCCTGCAGCACTTCTTCTTGTTGCTTCATGCCAGAATGGAAAAGACGAAATCCAAAAACCCAACATAATCTATATTCTGGCCGATGATCTGGGTTATGCCGAAGTGGGTTGTTACGGTCAGGAGAAGATTGAAACTCCCAATATTGATGCACTTGCTGCCAACGGGATGCGTTTTACCCAACACTATGCAGGTGCACCTGTTTGTGCGCCGTCACGCTGTGTTCTCCTGACAGGACAGCATCTTGGGCATGCGCAGATAAGAGGAAATGACGAAATGCCCGACAGAGGTGATGTCTGGAACTTCGAAGCTATGTACAAAGATCCGAATCTTGAAGGACAGCGTCCAATAAAAACAGGCACCCAAACCATAGGTACACTGCTCCAAAAGGCAGGCTACAAAACAGGTATAGTAGGTAAATGGGGACTTGGTGGACCACTCACTGAAGGTATACCCAACAAACAGGGCTTCGATTTTTTTTATGGCTATAATTGTCAGCGGCAGGCACACACATTTTTCCCCCTTCATCTGTGGAAAAATACTGAAAAAGTCCACCTCAACAATAAACTGGTGCCGCCAAATACCCTCTTGCCGGAGGGGGCTGATCCTTATGATCCGGAATCATATGCAGATTATTGGCTCACAGATTACTCATCTGAATTAATGCAGAAAGAGCTGATAAAATTTATAAAGGAGAACAAAGACGGGCCCTTCTTTATGTATTATGCAAATCCCATTCCTCATAATCCCCTTCAGGCTCCGAAAAGATGGGTAGACTATTATGTTGACAAATTTGGCGATGAAGAACCATATCTTGGTGAGCGAAGATATTTTCCTCACAGATATCCTCATGCATGTTATGCTGCAATGGTTTCATACTTCGATGAACAGGTTGGGGAGATAGTATCAACTTTAAAAGATCTTGGTATTTATAAAAATACCCTTATAATGTTTTCGAGCGACAATGGCCCCACATACAGCGGAGGAGCAGATTCACCCTGGTTTGACAGTGCCAGGCCGTTCAAAAGTGATCCGGGCTGGGGAAAGGGAAATGTTACCGAAGGAGGTATCAGGGTACCAATGATAGCACAGTGGCCGTGGAAAATTGAGCCGGGTACCAAAACCGATCTCATATCAGTATTTTATGATGTTTTACCTACCATCTGTGACCTTGTCGGCATAGAGCCGGAAGGTAATATTGACGGAATTAGTTTTCTGCCTACTTTAATGGGAGAAGAGAACCAGCAAAAACATGAATTTATTTACTGGGAGTTTCCGGCCTCCGGTGGTCAACAGGCAGTCAGAATGGGAAAATGGAAAGGCATCAGAAAAAATATTTTTAAAGACAGTCTGAGAGTTCAGTTATATAATCTTGAGAAAGATATACAGGAGTTAAATGATATTTCAGCCCAAAATCCTGAAATAGTAAAAAAAATAGAATCAATTTTTAAAAAGGAACATACTCCCTCAGAAATAGAGAGATTTACAATTAAACAACTCGGGGATTGACCTTTAGAACGTAAGATGCAAAATTAAAGTTATTTATGTCTGCCAATAATGACAGACAGGATAATCTTTATATGCCTCAATACTCTGCTTTAGTGTCCGGTTATTAATGAACCTTTCACAGGAATGAGGATGATGCCATTTTAGTATAAATTTATGAATGGTTTAATTATTTAATTTTAAATCCGGAATTCAAGAGGGTTCTGACATAAATTTTACAACTGACTATACCGGGGGATGCAAATTGGAATGAGTTTGCTAATATTGCAGGAAAAAAGTTAAGCTGGTTATGCAAAATTGATATTTTATGAAGGTAATGACAATGCTCTTATTGATTTTTACGTGCCTTTCAGTTATGGCCGGAACAATTGGAAAATCACAAAAAGATACGATAAATATTCACAATAAAAACTTCATCTATAATATCAAAAAAACTAACTCTCCGGTTATCATAGATGGTGTGCTTGAAGAATCCGTCTGGGAGCAGGCCCAAAAAGCAACTGATTTTTATCTGGTGCTCCCTGTTGACTCAGGATTTGCCCGGCAGCAATCGGAAGTAATGATGACATATGATGACAAGGCCCTATACATGGCTGTAGTTTTCTATGATACTGTGAAAGGCAAACGCATTATGGAGTCATTCAGACGTGATTTTAATTTCGGCAATAATGATAATTTTCTGGTCTTTTTTGATACATATCTCGATCAGACAACTGGTTTTTCCTTTGGAATTTCTGCTTCAGGTGCAAAATGGGACGGCACAATGAGTGATGGATCCGAGGTGCATAAAGACTGGGATTGTAAATGGGAATCTGAAACCAGACATTATGATGACCGGTGGATATCCGAAATGAGAATTCCGTTTAAATCAATCAGATATCCATCCGACGGAAGAATGTGGTATGTCAATTTCGGACGTCTTGACCTTAAAACAGATGAAAAATCAAGCTGGGCGCCGGTACCGCGGCAATTCCCTACTGCTTCGCTCGCATATACAGGCATTCTCAGGTTTGATGAGCCTCTGCCCGAATCAAAAATTCAGTTTTCGCTTATCCCCTATCTGTATGGCGGTTATTCCAAAGATTACGAATCTGATGGTGACGCCGTCTATGATAAAGATTTCGGATTTGATGCAAAAATCGGGATCTCCTCTTCAATGAACCTTGACCTTACATATAATCCTGATTTTGCACAGGTAGAAGTGGACCAGCAGGTTACAAACATAGATCGCTTCGAACTCTTCTTTCCCGAAAAACGACAATTTTTTCTTGAAAACAGTGATCTTTTTGCTGGTTTTGGCGATCAGAATGTTACGCCCTTCTTTTCACGCAGAATAGGTCTCGATGCTCCTGTCCTTGCCGGGGCGCGACTTAGCGGTAAGCTTGGTAACGACTGGCGGATAGGGTTTATGAATATGACCACACAAAAAACTTCCGAAAATATGTCACGGAATTTCACTGTGGCTTCTGTTCAGAAAAAGGTATTTTCCCGTTCAAATATCGGATTTATTCTCGTCAATAAAGAGTACCTCAACCAACCTGTAAACAGCAATCTTTTTAACAGGATTGCCGGTGCAGACTTCAATCTGGCAAGCAAAAATAATTTCTGGGAGGGTAAGCTCTTCTATCACAGGTCATTTCAAACAGGCAATCCTGATAAGCAATTTTCACAGGGTGCCCGGATCGAATATAATACCCAAAAAATCCAACTTGCAATGAAACAGTTGTCAGTCGGTGAAAATTATATTGCAGAAACCGGTTTTGTGAGGCGTACCGGCTATAACTACCTGGGACCGTCATTTACATATCTCTTTGTACCAAATAAACGAGTGGTAAGCCATGGAATGACATTAAAATTTGACAACTATTTTGACCCGGAATATCACAAAATTGAACATGAAAACAGATACAGCTATCAATTTGTATTTAAAAACAGGGCTAACTTCTCACTCGGATACCGGGATATTTTTATTGAACTTCAGGAAGATTTTGACCCGACACATATAACCGGTAAATACCTCCCTGCAGGAAGCAGATTTCGCTTTGGCAACGGATTCATTAATTACAATTCTACTGTAAAGACAATATTCACCTGGAGTGCAGAAGCAGCAACCGGTAATTTTTATAATGGTGATATCAGGTATATTAAAGGAAAAATCGGATACAGGTATCAACCCTGGATCAATTTTATGATGAATATAGATTATACCAGCCTGAACCTGCCCCAACCTTTTGAAAGGACCAGCTTGTGGCTTATAGGCCCGAAAATGGATATAACTTTCACTGACAAAATTTTTCTTACCACATTTGTCCAGTATAATGAACAGGCCGACAACATGAATGTCAATATGAGATTCCAGTGGCGATACAAACCGGTTTCCGATATCTTCCTGGTATACACTGATAATTACCTGCCGGAAACATGGAATTCTCGTCACCGGGCAATTGTGCTTAAAATTACATACTGGCTGAACTGACAGGAAATTAAATTATTTTATTTTGTATGTAAACAATTTATATTTAATTTGTTTATATAAAAATATTACTGCATCTGTTTATTATGACCGTTTAAACTTGACATGCAGGATAATGATTGCTGGAATTACCAAAATATTATAATATCTTTAAATTTGAAATTATAATGGATTTATTATGTCAAAAATTACTGTAGCCGGGGCAGGAAATGTAGGTGCGACCTGCGCTCAAAAAGTTGCGGAAAAAAACATTGTCAATGAAGTCATCTTAATTGATATCAAAGATGGCATTTCTGAAGGGAAGAGCCTGGATTTATGGCAGTCAGCTCCAATCAATAATTATGACACCAGGCTCATTGGATCAACAAATAATTATACAAAATCAGCCGGATCCGAAGTAGTTGTTATCACTTCAGGAGTGCCTCGTAAGCCGGGGATGAGCCGTGACGATCTTATATATACAAATGCAAAGATAGTTAAGAGCGTTACTGAGCATGTCATAAAACATTCACCAAATGCGAAATTAGTAATAGTCTCCAATCCTTTGGATGTAATGACATATACTGCCCTTGTCGCATCAGGTAAAATCAGAAATGAGGTAATAGGAATGGCCGGCATTCTGGATACCGCACGGTACCGTGCATTTATTGCAGAAGAGTTAAGCGTGTCTCCCCGTGATATACAGGCATTGCTTTTAGGAGGACATGGCGATACAATGGTGCCCTTGCCGCGATATACCACAGTGTCAGGGATTCCCGTGACTGAACTTATTGATGATATTACATTAAATGCAATTATAGAACGAACAAAAAAAGGCGGAGGCGAACTGGTGCAATTGATGGGTACCTCTGCATGGTATGCTCCCGGATCTGCTGCTGCAGAAATGGTGGAAGCGATAGTGATGGATCAAAAACGTATTTTACCCTGCTGTGTGAAGCTTGAAGGTGAATACGGGCTGGAAAATATCTTTTTGGGAGTTCCCGTGAAATTGGGAAGGAACGGGATTGAACAAATTATTGAGGTTGCATTAAATAACAAAGAGAAAGATTTACTCTATACTTCTGCTGATACAGTCAAAAAACTTATGAAAATCCTTGATGAAATGAAAATATGGTAAATATTTTTCCACTGAAAGTGAGAATTAAAATACCACTTCAAATTGTAGAGCTGGAAGACGATAATTTTCACCTGGTGGTTTCTTCAGTCTTTTCTGATGGTACAACAGGATACTGGGCGGTAGATACCGGTGCTTCAAAAACAATTTTTGATAAAAACATGGAAAGTTACTATACTGCATCAAAAGAAAATACCAACCAGGTACATACTGCGGGAATAAGTGAACAGCCCATAGAAACAACCATAGCTAATTTAAAATCATTCAGGTTAGGCAGACTGGAAGAAAAAAATCTCAGGGTGGCACTTCTTGATCTGTCACATCTCAATAATCTCTACTCGAAAACAGCACAATTGAAAATATGCGGTTTACTTGGTGGCGATTTTCTAATGAAATACAGGGCTGTAATCGATTATCAAAAAAAGACAATGGTATTAAACAAGACAAAACGATTTTGATCACCCATAATGACATTTAAAAAGTTGATCATATAATATAATAGAATAATAATCCCGGATCAAAAAATATAATTATGAGACAAGACCGTCGCACATTTGTTAAAAAAGCAGGCAAAGCCGGAGTGGCAGTGGCTTTAACTCCATCTTTGAGTCTGCTAAACAGAAATTCTGTTAATGTTGAGGTAGTCAATCCTCTCAACAGGGTCCCTGTAAGCATGATAATTGATGATTCAACATGCCTGGTGAATATGGCGCATTACGGAATCCCCCAGTTTGCCGCAGTCTTCCCCGACCGTTACAAACAAGACTGGAGGAAACTTCCGAGGGAAATTCCTGACAGTTTTGTGCGTGAATTCGGAGAGTGGTGCATAGAGAATGGTGTAAAAGGGAAATACAGTGTTGTACCTTACCCTGCATGTACCGGGTGGGTTGACAGATATATACCGGGCTGGACAGAGAAGGAGCTCAAAGACAGCCTGAACCTTATCCATGAGGTTATTTTGCCTAACTGGGACATTCATCCCGAAATGATAAGCCATACTCGGGTTATAGACATAAAAACAGGAAGGCCCTATCCTTATGCATCACCGGATTATATGGAGAACTGGGAATGGAGCCAGAAAAAAAGTGCTGATGAACTGGCATCTTACCAGGCTTATGCGCTTCAGATACTTAAAAATGCAGGCTTGCCCTGCGAGGGAATTACAACACCGGGAGGTTACGGTGGCAGGAACCAGGAAAATCTTGCTATCGGCTCTTTCCAGGCAGTCAGGGATGTTTATGGCTCAGAAATACCCCACTATTTCCGTGATCTTTTTATTGAAAAAGATCAAAGTGTGGTTCCAAAGGTTATATTCCCAAATGGCAGGAACAACTTGTCAGATTGTGTAGTTTCAATTTATGGTTGCACCGGTGACTGGTTTGGAGGCTGGGATGGTCTTGTGCCGGGTGATGTGAATATGTTCATTACCGAAGACCTGCAAAGTGGAAGAATGACAGAGGTGATAGATAAAGGAGAACCTGCAGTTATGGTCTGCCACTGGCCCGGAATATATTTCAATGGTGAAAAGGTCGGATTCAATATCCTAAAGGAGATAACAATCCGGCTAAACAGGAAATATAATAATCTTATCTGGATGAAACTCAGTGAAATTGCAAGATACCAGGCAGTTAAGGAAACGACAAAAATTGATATTTCAAAAAATTCAATAAAACTTAAGGCCACATTCGATTGTAAAAATTTCACTATAAAAACAGATTCTGTAATTAAAAAACCTGTTCTGAATAAAAATATATTTCTAAACCGGATTCAAAGCGGAGACAAACTTGCAGACAACTCATTCTGTCCGGGCAAAGATGGTACTCTTCTGTGTTTTGATCTGAAAAAAGGAGATACTGTTATTGATTTTTAAATAATCCTGAGATAAGGACTATTGCCTTCCCGTATTTAAGCCGGCAATATATATACCGTCAGGGACTAATTATTTTAATCGAAATAATTTAGTCAGTTACATCTTTGTAAACCTGAAATGTTTAGGTATATTTGCTGCCCTTAAAATGAAAGGTTGAAATTAAAATTTAAAATATCGAAAAGCACTAGGCTGAAATTAGCAATTTTTGCAGTCCTGATGGGTGTTTCTATTTTTTTTGATATCTATTTTGAAAAACATCCGCTGCATATTGATGAATTCAGAACCGAACAGAATATGTGCAATCATCGCACTTTTGACCTTTACAACCAGGTCAATTCAATGAGCGTAAAAATTTATGTTCAGAGTACAGCCGTACGCACTTTTTTTGATAAGTCACACAACAAATTCTTAAATAACTGCAATCCAGGGCACATTAAACTTTTACAAAACGAAAAGGGAGAGGATAATATTTCAGATGACCTGTCAGGTCTTCAGCTTATATTCGGTCACTACTTCCATCTGTTTCCCGATGATGATCCCCCTCTGTGCTGACTGCTTTTATCCGGCAATAAACAAATAAAATCATTCTCAAATTATTAATTATTGACCGGGGGTATCATTGATTGAAATTTCACTTGGAATAAAAACAGAAGCTTAACAATAAAAAAAATACAATTCATATGCAAAACAAAGGAGCAATATTAACATTTGCCATCTTGTTAGCTGCCGTATGTCTGTACCAGTTAACATTTACATTTAAGGCAAGACAGATTGAAAAAGATGCTGTTGAATACGCTCAGGGAGATCCCGCAAAAGAATTTACATACCTGGATTCAATTTCCGGGGAAGTGGTCTATAATTTCCTGGGTCTTAAAAAATTTACCTATAAAGAAGTTAAAGAGCTGGAATTAAATCTCGGCCTTGACCTGAAAGGTGGTATGAACGTAACCCTTGAGGTGTCAGTCGACGATCTTATCAAGGTTCTCTCCAACTACAACAACGACTCCACTTTTAATGCCGCGCTGGCTATGGCCAATCAAATGAAAAGAGAGAGTCAGGAAGATTATGTAACACTGTTTGGAAGGGCTTTTGAAGAGATTGATCAGAATGCAAGGCTTGCATCAATATTTCTTACTCTTGAACTCCGGGATAAAATAAATATCAACTCCACCAATGAAGAGGTACTTGATATTATAAGGCAGGAGACTGATGGAGCTATTGACAATGCCTTCAATATTATCAGGACACGTATCGACCGGTTTGGAGTTGCACAGCCCAATATCCAGCAGCTGCAGACAAAAGGCCGCATACTGGTGGAACTTCCGGGTGTAAAAGACCAGAACAGGGTAAGAAGCCTCCTTCAGGGTACTGCAATGCTTGAATTTTGGGAAACCTATGAGAACAGGGAAGTTTATCAGTACCTTCTTCAGGCCAATGAAAAAATAAGAGATCTTGAGTCGCTCGAAAGCGATACCTCACAAATTACAGGCGAGGCTGCGGATAGTGTTGCAAATGTGCCCGGTTCAGATGAAACAGTTGCAGAAGTCGCTGATTCGACTGACCAGAGCTCCCTCCTCTCAGAGCTGGAAGCAGGTGCTGTTGACGACACATCGGCAGCAGGACTCGAGAATATTGAAAATTTCAGGCAGGAGTTTCCCCTCTTTGCAATTTTAAATCCAAGTACCGACCAGTCGGGACAGCTTTTCCCCGGCCCTGCAATCGGAATTGCCCACTCAAGGGATACTGCCAAAGTAAACGATTACCTTTCACGCGAGCAGATCAGAAATCTTTTCCCAAGGGATATTATTTTCCGGTGGACTGCCAATCCGGTTGACGAGGCAGGTAATTACTTCAGACTTATTGCTTTAAAGGTTACAACAAGAGATGGCCGACCACCTCTTGACGGAGATGTTATAGTTGATGCAAGGCAGGACTTTGATCAGTTCGGATCAAATCCGGAGGTTTCTATGACGATGAACAGCGAAGGTGCCAAAATATGGCAGCGAATGACAAAGGATAATATTGGTAAGTCCATAGCAATAGTACTGGATGACTATGTAAGATCATTCCCCACAGTTCAAAATGAAATATCAGGAGGGCGGTCAAGTATTACCGGTCTTGAAAGTATTGAGGAGGCCAAAGACCTTGCCAATATTCTTAAATCGGGAAAAATGCCTGCACCTGCAAGAATTATCCAGGAGGAGATTGTGGGTCCGTCACTCGGCCAGGAAGCAATCAACAGTGGTTTGTATTCCTTTCTTATTGCATTTATGCTGGTTCTGATCTATATGTTCTTCTTCTACAGCCGTAATGCGGGTGGAGCAGCAAATGTTGCCCTTATTGTAAATATGTTTTTCATTATAGGTATCCTTGCCTCTCTGGGTGCTACCCTGACCTTGCCCGGTATTGCAGGTATAGTGCTTACCCTGGGTATGGCAGTCGATGCCAACGTACTAATTTATGAAAGGGTACAGGAGGAGATCTGGTCGGGCAAAGGAATTAAACTTGCAATTACCGACGGTTACAGAAACGCATATTCAGCAATTATAGACGGCCAGGTAACAACACTGTTAACCGGTATTGTACTCTACCTGTTCGGATCAGGGCCGATAAAAGGATTTGCCACAACTCTTATCATTGGTATTCTTACATCCCTTTTTACTTCCATTTTCTTAACCAGGATCATTTTCGAATGGAGACTGAAAAGAAACAAAAAGATTCTTTTTACATCAAAAGCAACAAGTAAATGGTTAAGAAATACCTCAATAAAATTTCTGGAAAAGAGGAAAACTGCATTTATCATCTCGTCAGTCTTGATAGTAATAGGTATCGGATCGCTTGCCACAAGGGGATTAAATTATGGAATTGATTTTAAGGGAGGAAGAACCTATGTGGTCAGGCTGGACCAGGATGTTCAGGTTGCAGATGTTCAGCAGGCTTTGACCGGCGTATTTGGAACAGTACCCGAGGTAAAAACCTTTGGTTCCGATAATCAGATAAGGGTCACCACTGTATATAAGGTCGATGATGACAGTGAAAATGTGGATAATGAAGTGGAAGAGTTGTTAATGAAAGGTCTTCAGGATGGTAACTTCCTGGATAAAAATGTGACTCTCGAAGAGTTCACCGACACATATCAGTTAAGCTCTCAAAAAGTGGGTGCAACAATTTCAGCTGATATCAGAAGAGATTCGGTAATTGCAATCAGTTTTGCCCTGATTATCATTTTTATATACATACTTATCAGATTTACCAACTGGCAGTTCGGACTTGGTGCCATTGCAGCCCTCGCACATGATACACTTATCGTTCTGGGCTTATTCTCGCTGTTGTATAGCATACTGCCTTTCTCTTTGGAAATAGATCAGGCATTTATAGCTGCTATACTTACTGTACTGGGTTACTCTATAAACGACACTGTGGTTGTATTTGACCGTATCCGGGAGTATCTGAAATTACACCCAAAACGGAACCGCGAACTCAATATTGATGAAGCGCTAAACAGTACGCTGCGCAGGACATTCAGTACATCTCTGTCGACTGCAGTCGTTTTGCTGGCAATTTTTCTGTTCGGAGGAACAACCATAAGGGGATTCACATTTGCACTGCTTATCGGAATCATTGTAGGTACATACTCATCCCTGTTTGTGGCAACTCCTATTGCTTATGAGATTCAAAAGAGATTGACAAAAAAATCCTTAAAAGGAGGTACCAAATAGTAAGGATCCATTATTAAAGAGAGATTGTCCGGCTTAAGATCCGGCAATTAAAATGTCGGGGCTGATATTTATAAAACAGAGTAATATTCATTAATTAAAAGTACAATGCATCAGACTTTAAGGACAATCTCTCTTTTTTATTGTTCATACGTGGTTTTTGATTTTACCAATTTGTATATTTGTATGCTAAAACAATACGACAAATGAAACGAGTCATGAGCTGGTGCTCACACTTAAAAAATTATAACGACGAGTTCCATCTCATACCTGGAAAAATTAACAATTATAATTAGATGAAAGTATATATCCTGTTTGTCAGCGGAGGGGAACTAGTTTTGGTTATGTTGCTGGCCCTGCTCTTTTTCGGCTCAAAAGCTATTCCCGACATAGCCAAAACACTGGGTAAAGGTTTGCGTGAATTCAGAAAGGCAACCAACGAAATAAAGCGTGAAATTAATGAACATACCTCTGAAATAAAAAAGGACCTTGATGAAGTTAAAGATAACGTAACGAAAGGTACTGATGATATTAAGAGGGAGATTAATGATAGTTTTGAGGATTAAATTGCTCATTGATCATCTAATCCGTCTTTTATCGGGAATATCCATGTATCATTCCTGATCATTATTATACATTTATCTGTGTTTACTTCTTATTTATCATCTTGATTACAGCACAAAATATTAAAAAATCGTTTGGCTCTCTTCAGGTATTAAAAGGTATTAATATTGAAATACCTCCCGGGAAAATTTATTCAGTTGTGGGTGCAAGCGGTGCAGGAAAAACGACATTGCTGCAAATTCTCGGTACACTTAGCCGGCCTGACAGCGGGGAAGTATTTTATGGTAATAGAAAAATATCATCACTCTCTGAAAAGGAACTTTCTGAATTCAGAAACAGGGAGATTGGTTTTGTTTTTCAGTTTCATCATCTTCTGCCTGAATTTACAGCTCTGGAGAATATTTGTATTCCTGCCTTTATTGCCGGCAGTTCAAAAAAAAATGCAGAGAAAGACGCTATGGAGCTTATTGATTATCTTGGATTAAGGGAGAGGTTTAACCATAAACCCTCGGAGCTTTCAGGAGGTGAAAAACAACGTGTTGCGGTTGCCAGAGCTCTGATCAACAAACCTTCTGTGGTACTGGCTGATGAACCTTCGGGAAATCTCGACTCAGCAAACCGCCAGGAACTGCACGACCTGTTATTCAGATTGCGCGATGACTTCAACCAGACTTTTGTGATAGTAACTCATGATGACAATTTTGCTGACAGGTCAGATAAAATAATTCATATAAAAGACGGGGTGATAGAGGGAAGCTAATGCCTGACTTAATGCTGAAACATTGAAAGAACCGGATTCCAAATATTTAAAAGAGCTTCTGGACGAGAAAGCTGAAAAATACAACCGTCCCGAATGGATCGATACAGATCCGGTTCAGATCCCGAAACAGTTCATCCTGAAAGAGAATATTGAAATTGCAGGATTTCTTGCTTCAACCATATCATGGGGAAGTCGCAAATCGATTATAAAAAATGCCTCCGGGTTAATATCAATCATGGGTGGAAATCCTTACGATTTTGTAATGAATTCTTCACCGGATGACTACCTCCCGTTGAAAAAATTTGTACACAGGACCTTTAACGGTTACGATTGTATTCATTTTGTAAGGTCTCTTAAAAATATTTATTCAAATTACGGAGGGTTACAGGCTGTTTTTGAGACAGGCTTTCTTAAGGAGGGAACGGTAAAAAGCGCTCTGATCCATTTTCATTCAGTTTTTTTTGAAACCACAGGTGAGAGAACCCGCAAACATGTTGCAAATGTGGCTAAAGGATCATCGGCCAAAAGATTAAATATGTTTTTGAGGTGGATGGTACGAAATGACACGAAAGGAGTGGATTTTGGAATATGGAATGGTATACCTTCATCCTCACTTATGCTGCCTCTGGATGTGCATACAGGGAATATAGCACGCTTACTTGGATTGCTTACAAGAAAATACAACGATTGGCAAGCTGTTGAGGAGGTTACTGACACTCTTCGTAAATTTGATCCGGCTGATCCGGTTAAGTACGACTTTGCACTATTCGGACTTGGCGCGTTTGAATAATTTCAAAATGGGCAGAAATAACTACTTCAGATTCAAAAAATTAACGCTTCAGCCACTTAACAGGCTGTGGCAAATTGTTATACCTGAGATGGTAATAATGTTCAGGGAACGCACCGAATCCCTTGTAAAAGCGGGCAACTCCCGGAATCATGGATCCTTCAAAATCCAGAAGGATTTTCTTTCCGGCATTTTTCTTAATGAACTGATCAAGCAATAAAAACATAGCCCTGTATTGTTTCCCCTCATCACTGGAAGCCGCATTCAAATAGATGATCCGGTCCCTCCAGTTACAAAAAAATACTGTTGCACATAAATTATTATCTCGAGTGTAAATACCCGGAATTTCCCCGGATCCCTTATGCTGACTATATGCTATAATGCTTTTTAGTATTTTAAGGTCATTATTATCCAATCCGGGCTGCAAATTTTCCCGGTTAAACCGGATATACTCATCCAGACTTATATTTGGAGACAAAAATAAATAGTTACTATACGCCTTCTCAATATTTCTTTTGGTGTTTACGGAATAATTCTCTGAAATTATCTTGTAGTCAGTATCCATTCTCAGCAGATAGTTATCACGGACCCGGATATCACATACAGGAGGTATTGAGTTAGGAGAATTACCTGAATTAAGTTGTATATCAATATACCTGAATTTTTCAGTCAATGCCTGATAAAACAGAACTGCAACATCCTGGGGTGGTTGGGGAAATATTCCGAGTTGTTGAGAAAAAACCGGCTGATACAGATATTTAATTCCAAATTTTTGTCTTATCGTAAGCGGCATAACATATTTATAATCTCCACAAACTATGGCATCCCAATTACCTGCGACCCGGTCAAGATACCAGGTTGCAGCATATATCCGGGTGCCAGGCGCTGATTCAATACATGCATCCCATTTGCTGTAATCAATTTCCCCGTGTTTAAGATAAACTATTCTCTTTTCACTCATTTGTCCATCTGAATCCATTTTCGTTCATCTCTCTGAAAATACTGCTATAGCCTTTCCAGTGACCCTCTTCGCTGAGGGATTCATTATGCCAGAGACTGACAAACAAACCTCCTGCCTTTTTGACTTCATTCATTAACAGCTCAATCTCTTTCCGGGCTTCCCCGGCCGACAAACCCATATATTGCTGAAGTGTTGTATCCATTACCTGGAAAGGAACTATTTTAAGATCTGTAACCTCCTCCTTTAGAAGGTCATAAAAATAGTATGGCGTACAAATCCCTGCCCTGAATCCGGTAGCAGAGGCATATCCCATAGTGTAATCTTCCCTGATCCCGGATTTCAAAAGGTTCCTGTAAGTATCAGGAAAATTCAACAATAAAAAATGCTGCCTGCTCCTGAAGATCCTCTCTCCGGTAATCTTTCCCAAACGACCCGTTTCTGTAAACATTCTTTCATTGCTTTTGTGAATCCCTGCAAAAAAGGAAAAATGAATTCCGATTGCATACTTCTTTGAAATGTCAGCAATCAACTCCCGTAATTTTCTGTTTTTCCAAGAGATGTTTTTATCATATTTCCCGTAGTCACCCAATAACAGGAAGTAAATTACCTTATCCTCATTGCCGGCAACAATTTTATCTATAAGCGGATATGTATAAAAAGGATCCTCTCTTTTATGTCTCACTACCAATAATCTTCTTTTAAAATCAAAAAGATCTCCCTTTAGAATTGCTTTGGCAAAGGCACCGGCAATCCTCCAGAATGGCTTATTGGAACAGGCCCAGGCATTATCTATATCGATGGTCGAAAGGAATTCAAACTTCCTTTTTGCAAAAATTAATTCCTGATATCTCTCTTTAAGTTTTACAGCCAGAATTTCTGCCCATATATTTACAACCGGTTTTTTTAACAATCCGTATTTATATAAAATACTTGAATGGGCCTGATAACGGTTATACTTATCACGCTTCGGATCAATATACTCCTCATAACGGGTAACAACATAAAAGCTGGCAGCAAGAGGATCAAAAGGGAGATCCGAGTTTTCGGAACTTTCGAAAAAATACTTTTCTCCATTATACCACACCGGCTTTAAATCAGGTTTAGCAAGCGTTTTAAAATACATTAACGGATGCGGTCTGATATAAAATTCATTATCGAATTTTTCTCTTGAATAATTGATCCCGGGCAGGGATGAGGATCTGAACTGTAAGGCACTGCCTGTAAATGACACTTCCGTTTTAAGAATGTCTGTAAAAATCAGACGAACTATATATTCTATTCTTGGATTTAATTCATCAGTATAAAACAATATCATATCGGCAAAGCCATTTAATTATAATATCCCCTCATCGGCCATACTAAGATAGTTATTTTGACCGATAATGATATGATCCAGTACCGATATATCCATCATTTCAGCAGCCTGCTTCATTTTTCTGGTAATTTTGATATCGGCATCAGAGGCCTCCATTGTGCCGGAAGGGTGATTATGGCATAATATTAATGAAGATGCCACCTTTTCAAGAGCTTTTTTAAGTATTATTCTCACGTCAATTATTGTACCTGATATCCCGCCCTGACTTACTATCAAATGGTCAATTATCTTATTGCCCCTGTCGAGCAGCACAATCCAAAACTCTTCGTGATTAAGATCCCCCAGCAAAGGCATTAAAAACTGGGCTGCATCACGACTGCAGGTTATTTTTCGCTTTACAAAAACTTCGCTGTCTTTTCTGCGCTTGCCCAACTCCACTGCAGCTAATATTGTCACAGCCTTTGCCTCACCAATACCGTTAAAAGTTGTCAGGTAACCTAATCCTTTTCTGGCCAGGTCGTTCAGATTATTTCCCGTGGAAGTCAGTATCCGGCGGCTAAGTTCCACTGCTGTTTCATGCAGATTGCCGGAACCGATAAGAATTGCTAAAAGTTCTGCATCGGAGAGATGACGGGCACCTCTGCTAAGTAATTTTTCTCTTGGCCGGTCTTCAACGGCCCAATCCTTAATTTTTAATTTCTGATATTCATTCATGATATTTAGGAGTTTCCATAAAATTAAGGATTTTTTTAACAAAAAAAACCTCTCCTGAAAAGAAGAGGCCTGAAATATATTAAGAAAATAATCTTTATAAACTATTAACCTTTACAGCAAGTTTTGATTTAAGATTAGAGGCCTTGTTTTTATGAATTACATTCTTTTTTGCCAGTCTGTCAATCAGGGAGAAAACTGCAGGCAACTTTTTAGTCGCCTCTTCCTTATCTGTTTCGTTACGCAATTTCTTAATTGCACTACGGGTCATTTTTGCATAATATTTGTTGTGCAAACGTCTTTTTTCGTTTTGCCTGACCCTCTTTAAAGCTGACTTATTATTTGCCATTTTCTTTGTTATTAATACTATTAATTTTTATGTAGCCCGTAGGGGATTCGAACCCCTGCTACCAGGATGAAAACCTGGCGTCCTAACCCCTAGACGAACGGGCCATCCGGAATTTCCCTAAAACGGGACTGCAAAAATACTTCATTTTTATTATCAGCCAAATTTTATATGTAAATTTTTAAATGCACTGAATCATATTTAATAAACCGGATAAAAAACCTGAAATCTAAATACCCATACCAACAAGCAGATAAAAATCCTCCTGATGTACAGCATCATCCATTATCTTCTCAGCTCAAAATTCTGACCGAGATAAACTCTTCTTACATCTTCATCATTGGCAAGGTCTTCAGCAGTTCCCGATTTCATTATGGAGCCTTCAAACAACAGATAGGAACGGTCGGTTATGGAAAGAGTTTCATGGACATTATGATCGGTAATCAGGACACCAATATTTTTCTCCTTTAGCTTCACAACTATCTGCTGGATATCTTCAACTGCAATCGGATCAACCCCGGCAAACGGTTCATCGAGCAGAATAAATTTTGGATCTATAGCAAGAGCCCTGGCAATTTCAGTGCGTCGTCGTTCGCCCCCGGAAAGTTGAATTCCTTTACTCTTTCTTATATGCCGCAGTCCGAATTCATTTAAGAGGGTCTCTACTTTTTCATTTTGATACTCTTTGGAGTAACCGGTCATCTCGAGTACAGCCCTGAGGTTATCTTCTATACTCAGTTTCCGGAAGACTGATGGTTCCTGTGAAAGGTAACCTATTCCCTTTTTGGCCCTTTTATAAACCGGTAATTTAGTAATATCCTCATCATCCAGATAAATCTTACCTGATAAAGGTTGTATCAGACCCACGATCATATAAAAAGAGGTAGTTTTCCCTGCGCCGTTAGGACCAAGTAATCCAACGATCTCACCCTGTCTGACATCAAAACTTACCTCCCTGACGACAACACGCTTACGATATTTTTTTACAATATTTTCTGCCCGAAGGATCATCCGATTAATTTATTACATTTCATCAAGCTCTTTTTCACGTTGCCTTGTAACCCGTTTGGAGATCATAATTCCTATTTCATAAAGGAAAACCAGCGGAATACAGACCATTATCTGACTAAAAATATCAGGTGGTGTTATTATCGCAGATAAAAGCAACATAACCACATAAGCATGCTTCCTGTATGTCTTCATAAACTGTGGAGTAATAATCCCGGTTTTGCTCAGAAAATAGGAAAATATAGGTAAAAGAAAAACAACTCCGGAAGCAATTATTATGGATACAACCGAACCTATGTATGAATTCAGGTTTATCTGGTTAACCACATCTCCGCTTACATTATAGGTTCCCAGGAAATGGATCGACAAGGGAACAATCAGGAAATACCCGAATAACACTCCCAGCAAAAACAGTAATGAAGTGAAGAAGACAGCACCGCTGGCATATTTTTTCTCATTATCGTACAGTGCAGGTTTAATGAATCGCCAGAATTCATAAAAAACAAGTGGTGAAGCAATTATAAATCCAGCAATTATTGATGTCCATATATGCGTCATAAACTGCCCCGCAATTTTAATACTAATCAGTTCCAGTGGTTTCTGGTTAATCATCAGTGCGGGAGTATTAAGTAATTCACTCAGTTGCGCAAGCATCCGGTTGGTCCAGAACTCAGGTGTACGCGGCTTCAGGATAATGGTCTCGAAAATCAAACCTTTCAGTATAAACGCCACAACGGCACCTACCATAATTGCAAGCACAGAACGAATTATATGCCAGCGCAGCTCTTCAAGATGTTCCAGAAATGACATTTCAGCATAAGCGCTTTTCATGCCATGTCCCCTCTTCCTCTCTTTATTGCCAGATTGTTCTGTCTTTTTCGTATCTTCACTCATCTTTGGAAAATTTAAAAAACTCCACAAATATAAATACTTAGTTTAGTTTTAAAGCTATTGAATAACCCAATTGTTTAAAAGATTGCTATTTATTCTTAAAAAATGGTTCAATATATTGTCATTTTTCTTACTTTTAATAATTTAGAATTCACATAAATACTAAAATAATTTTGGAGGAGAGAGATTTTGCGCTATGGACAAATCATTAACAGAATATTTACAACAATTTTTCGGGTTTGACAGATTTAAAGGACAACAGGAGGAAGCAGTTAAGAGCGTGATGGACGGTAAAAACACCTTTGTGCTCATGCCTACAGGTGGTGGAAAATCCCTTATTTACCAGTTACCCGCACTTTTACTCGACGGAACAGCAATAATTATATCTCCCCTTATTGCACTAATGAAGAATCAGGTCGATTCAATGAGGGGTATGCATGCTGAAGATTATGTGGCACACTTTTTAAATTCTTCTTTATCAAAGTCAGCAATACAGGAAGTCAAAAATGATGTAATGGCAGGAAATACAAAATTGCTTTATGTTGCACCTGAGTCGCTTACAAAAGAAGATAATATCGAATTTCTGAAAAATATAAATATCTCATTTTATGCAATAGATGAAGCTCATTGCATATCGGAATGGGGACATGATTTCCGGCCGGAATACCGGCGGATCAGGCCAATCGTCGAAGAGATCGGATCAGCACCTGTCGTTGCTCTCACAGCTACCGCAACTGCAAAAGTGCAGCATGATATCCAGAAAAATCTGGGTATCCTTGATGCCCAGATATTCAAGGCATCATTTAACAGGCCCAATTTATATTATGAAATCAGGCCGAAAATAAAACCTGAAGCACAGATTATCAGATTTATTAAGCAAAATGAAGGTAAATCGGGTATAATATATTGCCTTAGCAGGAAAAAAGTTGAAGAGCTGGCTGAGGCATTACAGGTAAATGGTATTAAAGCATTGCCGTATCATGCAGGCATGGATGCCATCACAAGGTCCACCACACAGGATAAATTTCTTATGGAGGAGATTGACGTAATTGTTGCCACGATTGCCTTTGGGATGGGTATTGATAAACCGGATGTCAGATTTGTTATTCACTACGATATTCCGAAGAGTCTTGAAGGGTATTACCAGGAGACAGGCCGCTCCGGAAGGGACGGAGGAGAAGGAAAATGTATCACTTTCTACAGTTATAAGGACATTCAGAAACTGGAGAAATTCATGCACGGGAAGCCTGTAGCAGAGCAGGAGATAGGAAAACAGCTTCTGCTCGATACTGTTTCATATGCCGAGTCAGCCTTGTGCAGACGTATCATTCTGCTTCACTATTTTGGAGAAATTTATGGTCAGGAAAACTGCGGAAACTGTGATAACTGCCTCAACCCAAAAGAGCAGGTAGAAGCTAAAGATGAAGTAGTAAGGGCTTTAAATGCGATTATTGAAGTAAATGAGCAATACAAAGCCGAGCATATCTCAAATATTTTGATAGGTAAGAAAACGGCCGCTGTAAAATCTTTCAGACATAACACCCTGAAATCTTTTGGAAAAGGCCAGGATCATGATGAAAGGTTCTGGAATGCAGTCTTCCGCCAGTCAATGATTGCAGGACTGATAAATAAAGATATTGAAAATTACGGTCTGCTTAAAATAACACCAAAAGGTCATGCATTCCTGGCAAAACCTGAAAATTTCATGCTGGTAAAAAACCATAAATATGATGAAGAAGAAGATCTTTCAGATACTGCCGGCGCTCCTTCCGGAGGAAGCGGGGGCGATCCGGTATTGTTTTCTATATTAAAGGAGTTAAGAAAAAAGATAGCTAAAAAGAATAATCTGCCGCCTTTTGTAATTTTCCAGGATCCTTCCTTGTCTGATATGTCTATTCAGTACCCCATCACTATGGAAGAGCTGCAAAAAATTCAGGGAGTCGGACAGGGAAAAGCCCGCAGGTATGGCAAAGAATTTATTGAGGTGATAAGTAAATATGTGGAGGAGAATGAGATTGAACGGCCTGAAGATTTCATTGTGCGTACCGTAGCAAATAAATCCAAGCTGAAAGTATTTATCATTCAAAGCATTGACCGTAAAATTTCTTTTGAGGACATTGCTGATGCAAAAGGGGTGGACGTCAGGAATATTATTTCTGAAGTTGAAGCTATTGTTAATTCCGGAACACGTCTCAATATTGACTATTATATAAACAGTTTACTGGATGAAGATCACCAGGAAGAGGTTTTTGACTATTTCAGGGAAGCTAAGGACGATTCAATAGAGGCAGCGGTGGAACATCTGGGAGAGGATGATTATACTGAAGAAGACATAAGGCTGATGCGAATCAAATTTTTATCCGATATGGGTAACTGATAAGGAATTTTCAAATTCATACTGAACCCCGGTTACTTTTTTTTAATTTTGTGCAGATTTTATTTTTAAATATATTTTTCATATGAATGTAACTGTAAAAGACCAATATAAAATTGCCGATATTTCTCTGGCTGAGTTTGGAAGAAAAGAGATAGAGATAGCAGAAAAAGAGATGCCGGGATTAATGGCAATACGTAAAAAATTCGGTCCGTCCAAACCACTTCAGGGAGCAAAAATAACCGGCAGTCTGCATATGACTATCCAGACAGCAGTGTTAATTGAGACCCTGGTTGAACTGGGGGCGACTGTAAGATGGGCCAGCTGTAATATATTTTCAACCCAGGATCATGCCGCCGCTGCTGTTGCGAAAGCGGGCATCCCGGTTTTTGCATGGAAGGGAGAAACTCTTGAAGAGTACTGGTGGTGTACAGAGCAGGCTCTTGATTTTGGCGACGGACTGGGTCCCAATTTGATTGTAGATGACGGAGGGGATGCCACCCTGATGTTTCATATGGGTTATGAAGCTGAAATTAATCCTGAAATTCTTGATAAACCTGCAGGAGGACAGGATGAAGCAGAACTGCAAAAAGCTTTAAAACGGATATTTAAACAAGATCCCGGCCGCTGGCACAGCAATGTAAAAGAGATGAAGGGCGTCTCCGAAGAGACTACCACAGGCGTACACCGTTTATATCAAATGAAACAGAGTGGAAAACTTCTTTTTCCTGCTATTAATGTAAACGATTCTGTCACCAAATCCAAATTTGATAACCTGTATGGTTGTCGTGAGTCGCTTGCCGACGGTATTAAGAGAGCTACCGATGTAATGATTGCCGGAAAGGTAGTGGTAGTTGCAGGATATGGAGATGTCGGGAAGGGCTGCGCACAATCGATGCGCGGATATGGAGCAAGAATAATTGTAACTGAAATTGATCCTATCTGTGCCCTGCAGGCTGCTATAGAGGGATTTGAGGTGAAAACAATGGAAAACGCCCTTACGGAAGGTAATATTTTTGTTACTGCAACGGGTAACAGGGACGTTATTACTGCGGAACATATGGCCGCCATGAAAGATCAGGCAATAGTATGCAATATCGGACATTTCGATAATGAAATTCAGGTGAGCAGGCTGGAAAAATGGCCGGGGGTGAAAAAGATAAATATCAAACCGCAGGTTGATAAATTTACCTTCGAAGACGGTCACAGCATATTCCTTCTGGCAGAAGGCAGACTGGTAAACCTGGGTTGTGCTACAGGACATCCGTCATTTGTGATGAGCAACTCATTTACAAACCAGTCGCTTGCCCAAATGGATCTGTGGAAAAATAATTATCCGGTAGATGTTTACCGGCTCCCAAAAGAACTCGATGAAGAAGTTGCACGGCTCCATCTTGGTAATCTTGGTGTTCAGCTTACAGAGCTAAGTGATGAGCAGGCAAAATATATCGGGGTACCAAAGAACGGACCATTTAAACCGGATCACTACAGATATTAAACCGGGAAATCCTCTAAAAAAAGAAATCCGGATCACAATGATTAAAAAGGCATTAATTATATACCCGTAATTCGTAATTATTTACCAAAGTGACATGGTATTGCTTAAGGGGCATTTCAGCAGGACCTTTGGAGGGATAACCGCTGTTCATCAGAACAAACACTGAACCACAGCAGGGACACTCAGCAAGAGCACCATCATTTATTACTCTGCAATCCCGCCTTAAATCTTTTGTGCATCCTGCATCATATGCATAATATGATCCCGGATATTCGCAATATACAACTATGCCTCCAAAACCATAATTGGGGAACATTACCGAATTGCCTGAGACTGTCAGCTCATTTACTATATTCAGATTAATAAACAGGCTCACAGGTACGTAGGGAATGGGAGAATCCTGAATATTGTCGCATGAATATGGAAATAACAATAAAACCGACAGAAGAAAAAACATGTAAATCACGGCTGCCGGGTTAAATCTCTTCCTGCTGAGATATTCATTCCGGTCCGGAAATTTTTCATTATCACCTGGAATTAAGACCTTCTCCGGTTTCTCTGACATACAACTATTTCTCAGTGAAAATACATTCATTATTAAAATGGAATATTCTGTTACTATCAAACAACATTAATACTAAAATATTGCGATAAAAATATAAAAACAGACCTCAAAAACAGACCAGGAAAAAATTCTTCCAATTAAATCATTTTTATTAATTTTACATGCAGGTTATAAAAATAGTCATTTTATGACCGTAAAACCGTACATCATGGATGATATTATAGTAATCATTTTAACAGTGATCTTTATACTGGCTGGTTTAATAGGGCAAACAAAAAGGAAGCCGGTCAAAAAAACTGAGCCACCATTGCCCGGTGCTGAAGAAGATCTCTGGACTCTTCCGGGAGAAAGAATGTTTAAAAACAAATCAGATTTAGCGGAGGAAGGAGAGATGCAAACCTCTGACCGGAAACTTTTCCCCGGAGAGACACAGGTAATCAGTGAAAACGATTCAGACCATTATAGAACCAGAGCAGATTTAAAAACCGTAACAGAGTTAAAGCAAACAGACATAAAAAACAAATTTTCGCTTAAAAAGGCAGTAATATATAGTGAGATCCTGAACAGGAAATACTAATAAACCAAACATAATTAATTCATTTAGAATATTTTTACACTTAGTTGTTTTTAGTTTCAGGGAAATTATATATTTTTGCCATAGGAAGAGTTCCGAAAAACCGGAATTCTTTCTGTTTTTTTTGGCTTACAGTAAATGAGGAGGAATAAAAAGATGTCACAGATTACATATTTGACACCACAAGGTTTGACAAAACTAAAAAAGGAGCTCGACAGGCTGGTAAATATCGAGCGACCCGCAATCTCAAAACTAATTGGCGAAGCCATTGAGAAGGGTGATATTTCAGAAAATGCTGAATACGATGCAGCAAAAGATGCCCAGGGTATGCTTGAGGCCAAGATAGCTGAATTGCAGTCAAAAATTGCGAATTCAAGAATTCTTGATAAATCCAGGATAAACACTTCCAAAGTACAGATACTAAATAAGGTAAAGATCAAGAATAAGAAAAATAATGCTGTCATGGAATATTATATTGTCCCTGAGAGTGAGGCAAATCTCAAGGAAGGAAAAATAGCAGTCAACACTCCTATTGCCAAAGGATTAATGGGCAAAAAGGTGGGTGATGTTGTAGAGATCAGTGTTCCCTCCGGAGTTATAGCATTTGAAATAATAGAAATATCTTTATAAAGTCATGGCAAGTATTTTTTCAAGGATAGCGAATGGTGAAATACCGGCATACAAGGTAGCTGAAAATGATCAGTTTCTGGCCTTTCTCGATATTTCACCTGTTACAAAGGGACACACTCTGGTGATACCTAAAAAAGAGATTGATTATCTTTTTGATCTGGATGACCAGCTCTATACAGGTCTGCATCTGTTTGCCAAAAAAGTTGCCAACGGAATAAAAAAAGCTGTTAACTGCAGGAAAGTCGGCGTCCTTGTTTTAGGATTAGAGGTTCCTCATGCTCATATTCATCTGATCCCTATGCATAAAGAGTCTGACGTTATGAATTTTACCCAAACCCTTAAACTTGATCAAAAAGAGTTTGAAGAGATACAGGAAAAAATTTCAAATGCAATATTACAATTGTAATTTATTGAAAACAAGTGATAAATGACCCTTAGGTTTATTCAAAAATCCTAAGGGTTATTTATTTTTATTAACATCCTCAGATTATACCCTTCAAAAAATGTAACTTTAAATACCGGTTTTAATTGAACTTTTTCTCCAAAAATTTATTAGACTATTAATTACAACATAAAAAAATAAATGCAGAGATGATTCCATTTACACATCTTCATGTTCACTCGCAATATTCAATATTAGACGGTGCCGCAGGCATATACGATCTGGTTAATAAAGCTAAGGAGGACGGAATGACGGCCCTTGCCCTTACAGATCATGGTTTAATGCTTGGAATAAAAGAGTTTCACCAAACCTGTACCAAACTAAACATCAAGCCTGTACTTGGATGTGAAACATATGTGGCTGCCCGGTCTATCCATAATAAATCGACAAAGGAAGACAGATATGGTGACCATCTGGTCCTGCTTGCAAAAAATAAAACAGGCTATAAAAACCTTATCAAACTTATTTCGATTGCCAATAATGAAGGCTTCTATTATAAACCCCGTATCGACAAAAACCTTCTGGAAACTCATCATGAAGGATTGATTGTAAGTTCCGCATGCCTGGGAGGGGAAATTCCCCGGCTGCTGGCCGGCAATCAGCTAAATGATGCAGAAAATGCAATACTCTGGTATGAAAAAATATTTGGCTCAGATTTTTATCTTGAATTAATGCGCCATCCGGCAGAAGAGACCGAACAGCGCAGGAATGTTTATGAGGTGCAGATAAAAGTTAACGGGTTGATTCTGGAGCTGGCAAAAAAGCACGGTATTAAGGTGATTGCCACTAACGATGTGCACTTTACCAATGCTGAAGATGCCGGTGCGCACGACCTTCTTATCTGTTTGAATACAGGCAAAGATATAGATGATCCGTCACGAATGAAATACACAAAGCAGGAGTGGTTCAAGACACAGAGTGAGATGAACGAACTGTTTGCCGACATTCCTGAGGCAATTGAGAATACATCAGAGATAGTCAATAAAATTGAATATTTCGATCTGGACTCGGATCCGATAATGCCCGTATTCCCCATTCCTGAAGAGTTCGGGGATTTAGAGAATTTTAAAAAGGAGCATCCGGAATCAAAGCTGAAAGAAGAATTTGGGGAAAAATTATATAAAAGACTTGGAGGATATGAAGAGGCAATACGTGTTAAAAGAGAATCGGAATATCTTCGCTATCTTACATATCAGGGTGCTGTTAAGAAGTATGGAGATCCACTGCCGGAGGAGATTACGAAACGTCTCGATTTTGAACTGGAGACTATAAAACAGATGGGATTCCCGGGATATTTCCTTATAGTTCAGGATTTTATTAATGCTGCCAGGGAAATGGGAGTCCTGGTAGGTCCGGGCCGGGGCTCTGCAGCCGGTGCTGCTGTATCCTACTGCCTTGGAATCACAAATATTGATCCCATAAAATATAATTTACTTTTCGAAAGATTTCTAAATCCTGACAGGATATCACTACCCGATGTGGATATAGATTTTGATGACGATGGCAGGCAATTGGTTTTGGATTATGTGACTAATAAATACGGTAAGGATAAGGTAGCTCATATCTGTACCTTCGGCACAATGGGGGCGAAGATGGCTATCAGGGATGTAGCCAGGGTATTAAAACTCCCGTTGCCTGAAGCCGACCGCCTGGCAAAACTGGTTCCCGAAGCTCCGAAAATAACTTTTGAAGATGCCTTCAAAAGCAGTCATGAATTAAAAAAGGAGAAAAATTCGGAAAATCCGCTTATCAAAAAGACTATAAAGTTTGCTGAAACACTCGAGGGATCCGTTCGTCAGACAGGGGTCCATGCATGCGGAATCCTGATCAGCCGGGATCCTCTTACCGATCTCATTCCGCTGATGCCTACAAAAGATGAAGAGAATCTGCTTACTACCCAGTATGACGGAAGATTTGTGGAGAGTATCGGATTACTTAAAATGGATTTCCTGGGCCTCAAAACCCTCTCCATTATAAAGGAGACCCTCGATAATATAAAACTCTCAAAAGGAATAGATATTGACATTGATAATATTCCGTGGAATGATTCAAAAACATTTGAACTTTTCAGTCACGGAGAGACTACAGCCATATTTCAGTTTGAATCAGAAGGGATGAAAAAGCATCTTCGTGAGCTGAAACCCAACAGGTTTGAAGACCTGGTTGCCATGAATGCGCTCTACAGACCGGGACCTATGGAGTATATCCCTGAATACATAGCCCGGAAACACGGAAGACAAAAAGTAGATTATGATCTGCCTATGATGGAGAAATACCTGAGTGAAACATACGGTATCACCGTTTACCAGGAGCAGGTTATGCTGCTCTCCCGCCTTTTGGCAAATTTTACACGAGGTGATTCAGATACGTTGCGCAAGGCGATGGGTAAAAAGATCACCTCTCTTATGGATAAACTGAAAGTCAGATTCGTAAACGGATGCAAATCAAATTTTAAATTTATTGACGATTGCAATCTGGTCGGTAAAAATCCCGATGAGGTTATAGAAAAAATATGGAGGGACTGGGAGGCATTTGCCTCTTATGCATTTAATAAATCACACTCCGTATGCTATGCTTATATTGCCTATCAGACAGGATACCTGAAAGCAAATTATCCGGGTGAATTCATGGCTGCCAACCTTAGCCGTAACCTGAATAATTTGTCGGAAATCACCAAACTGATGACAGAGTGTAACCGCATGAACCTTAATGTTCTGGGTCCTGATGTAAACGAGAGTTTCACAAAATTCACTACAAACAAAAATGGTGATATCAGGTTTGGAATGGCAGCAATTAAGGGAATCGGAGAAGGAGCTGCAAAAGATATCATAAAAGCCCGGAAAACGTTTGGTACCTTTAAGACTGTCTTCGATTTTGTTGAAAATGTAAATCTTCGTACAGTAAATAAAAAGAACCTCGAAGCACTGGCAATGGCAGGTGCTTTTGATAACCTTGAGGGAATAAGACGAAGCAGCTTTTTTGCCGGGGACGATGAAAATGACAATACTACATTTATTGAAAAACTTATACGTTACGGTAACAAAATCCAAACTGAAAATCAGAGTATGCAGCAGACCCTTTTTGGAGATACTGAAGCAAACCAGGTAATAAAGAAACCATCTGTGCCAATGGTGGAGGAGTGGCCCAGGATTATACTGCTGGATAAAGAGAAAGAATTAATAGGTATTTATCTTACTGCCCATCCTCTTGACGATTATAAAGTGGAAATAGAAAATTTCTGTTCAAAAGATGTCTCTCTTAAAGATATCAAAAATGACATTGAAAAATATAAAGACCGCGAATTTACTTTTGGGGGAATGGTTACGACAGCACGCGAAGGTATTTCAAAAAACGGAAAACCTTTCAGTACCCTGACACTCGTCGATTATACAGATGCATATGAATTCTTCTTTTTCGGACAGGATTATGTGAACTTTCATAAATATTGCAAACCCGGACTCTTCATCCTTGTAAAAGGGATTGTCACCCAAAAATTCAGAAGTGAATTTTATGAGTTCAAAGCTTCACAGATAGAGCTCCTTTCGGAAGTGCGGAATAAGTATATCAGAAGTATTACCATAAATATTCCCATCGGCAGCATTACGGAAAAAGTAATTAAAGAGATTGAAAAACTGACCGCAAACAATAAAGGAGATTCATTGTTAAAGTTTAATGTATATGATCCGGAGAACAATATGTATATTAACCTGTTTTCTAGGAATACAAAAATTGAACTGACCGATAAATTTCTTAAATACTTTGAAAATAAACCCGATATAGGATATAAAATTAATTAGCTATTTTTGCGTACATTCTTAAAATATTAACTTAAATAAACATATTATGGCTCTGGAAATTACAGATTCCAATTTCGAAGAATTGGTGATAAACTCAGATAAACCGGTAATGATTGATTTTTGGGCTGTCTGGTGCGGTCCATGCCGTATAATAGCCCCGATCGTGGAAGAGATGGCAGGGGAATACGACGGAAAGGCAGTTATCGGCAAAGTAGATGTTGACTCAAACCCGAATGTGGCGATGAAATATGGCATACGAAATATTCCAACCGTACTTTTTATTAAAAACGGAGAAATAGCAGACAAACAGGTGGGGGCAGCACCTAAAAATGTTTTCACCTCCAAACTGAATGCTCTGCTCTGAAAATTTTGAATAACATTTTTGACATAGAACAATTTCATCAGTTTGATAACCTTGGATTAATTGCCAGGGAGGTAGTAGAAGGCTTTATCACAGGTCTTCACAGAAGTCCCTTTCATGGTTTCTCGGTAGAGTTTGCCGAACACAGGTTATATAACCAGGGTGAATCTACCAAACATATCGACTGGAAACTTTTCGCCCGGACTGATAAACTGTTTGTCAAGCAGTATGAGGAGGAGACAAATCTTCGTTGCCAGCTCGTTATAGATACCTCTTCGTCTATGCTATTCCCGTATTTCAAAGGAAAAAAACACCTGCAGAATAAACTTGCTTTTTCAGTTTATTCTGCAGCTGCCTTAATTTATCTTCTTCGCAAACAGCGTGATGCGGTGGGGCTCACCCTTTTCTCCGATGAAATTGAATTTCATTCTGACCCCAGACTCTCTTCAGTAAATGCAGAACTCATGTTTGGCAAACTGACCGAACTTATTCAGCCCGAAAATGCCCGTCTGAGAAAAAAAACCAATACAACTGCCGTTCTTCATCAAATAGCAGAGAATATCCATAAACGTTCGCTTGTTGTGATCTTCAGTGATATGATAAACAATGAAAAGGCAGATGAAATGTTTTCGGCCCTTCAGCATCTCCGCTATAATAAACATGAAGTCATACTGTTTAATGTAAACGACCATCAACATGAATATGACTTCAAATTCGGCAACCGCCCGCATAAATTCATTGACCTTGAAAGCGGAAGTACTATAAAATTAAATCCCCGGGAGATCAAAAACGAGTATATATCAGGAGTGAAATCATACTACGAAGATCTGAAGGTGAGATGCGGACAGTATCAGATTGATGTGGCCGAAGCGGATATCAACAGAGATTTTAAAGAAGTTTTGCTCACTTACCTGGTAAAAAGAAAAAAGCTGTTCTGATCAATTATCTCAGGAAATACCGGTTCCTAACTGTATTTTTTCTATTTTTATCTTTTGAAACCCCAAAAACACTTAAAATGTTAGCCAAAACATATGGCAGTGCTGTTTTCGGTATTGATGCCACAACAATTACAATTGAAGTTGATGTTACCAAAGGAATTAAATTTATGCTGGTGGGTCTGCCCGACAGTGCTGTTAAAGAGAGTCAGCAAAGAATTGAATCAGCCCTCCGGCTGAATGGGTATAAATGGCCCAGATATAAAATAATTATCAATATGGCACCGGCCGATATCCGGAAAGAGGGTGCTGCTTATGATCTGCCGCTGGCGGCGGCCATCCTGGCTGCTTCGAAACAGATCAGCGACAAAAAACTGAATCACTATATGCTGATGGGCGAATTGTCACTTGATGGCACCCTTCTTCCGGTTAAAGGGATACTTCCCATTGCTATTAATGCAAGAAAGGAGGGTTTTGAAGGGATTATACTACCAAAACCTAATGCCCATGAAGCAGCTGTAGTCGACCGGCTTAAAGTTTACGGAGCTGAAAACATCCGGGAGGTGACCGGCTTTTTGAACGGAGAATCTCAGCTCATACAAACAGTAGTAAATACAAGGGAGAAGTTTAATTCAGATATAAATTCCAATTCTCTTGATTTTTCTGATGTCAGGGGACAGGAAAATGTCAAACGGGCTCTTGAGATATCAGCTTCCGGGGGTCATAACATTATTCTGATAGGTCCTCCAGGTTCGGGTAAAACAATGCTGGCTAAACGTATACCCTCAATTCTTCCGCCGTTTACACTCAAAGAAGCACTGGAAACAACAAAAATCCACTCTGTTGCCGGACAAATAGATAAAGATAAATCACTCATAACAGAGAGACCCTTCCGCTCACCTCACCATACCATAAGCGACATGGCCCTTGTGGGCGGAGGTAATTACCCTCAGCCGGGAGAAATTTCGCTGGCACATAACGGAGTGCTTTTTCTGGATGAACTGCCTGAATTTAAACGTTCCGTACTGGAGGTATTACGCCAGCCTCTCGAAGACCGTCATATAACAATCTCCAGAACCAGGTTTACCGTAGAATATCCCTCAAGCTTTATGCTGGTAGCTTCCATGAACCCTTGTCCCTGCGGTTATTATAATCATCCTTCCAAAGAGTGTGTCTGCGCTCCGGGGACCGTTCAGAAATATCTTAACAGAATTTCCGGACCGCTCCTCGACCGTATAGATATTCATCTTGAGGTGGTTCCCGTTCCGTTTAACAAGCTCTCTGAAATGAAAACATCAGAAAACAGCGAAACAGTTCGCAAAAGGGTTATTTCGGCCAGAAAGATACAGGAGAAAAGATTTGCAGAATATGATGGAATTTATGGAAATGCCCAGATGAATTCTACTCTCATACGAAAATTTGTAAAACTGGATAATACTGGCAACGAGCTGATAAAAAACGCCATAGATAAACTGGGACTCTCAGCAAGGGCTTACGACCGCATCCTGAAAGTTGCAAGGACAATAGCTGATCTGGATAATGCCGGTAATATTATGCCTCATCATCTTGCCGAGGCTATTCACTATAGAAGTCTTGACCGTGAAAACTGGGGTGGCTGAATTACTTTCTGATAAGATTAAGGTAAGAGTAGTAAAAATTGTTTTTTTCATCATATCTGTCAATTCTCTTAGTTTCCTCCCATTGAGTGAAATCTATTTCGGGGAAATAGGTATCTGCGTCGAACGGTTTATGTACCAAAGTAAGATACAGTCTTGATGCCATAGGATAAAACTGCCTGTAAACCATACCTCCGCCTATTACAAAAGCCTCATCTTTATCTCTGATCTTTTCAAGCACTGCATCAACGGAAAAAACTGTTTCACACCCGTTAAAGTTATCCTCCGGCTTATCAGTAATTACTATATGCCGCCGGTTCGGGAGGGGCCATTTTGGCAATGACAACAGGGTATTTCTGCCCATTATTATTGTATGACCCGTAGTAATCTCCTTAAACCGCTTTAGGTCATCAGGAAGATGAAAAAGAAGTTCATTATTTTTACCTATGGCAAAGTTTTCGGCAATAGCCACTATGATTGAGATATTTTTTTTAACCATCTGAATTGTTTTATTCTGCTAAACTGAAACCTCTCCCTTAATATGGGGATGAGCTCTGTAGTTCCTGAGCTCAAAATCTTCATATTTAAAATCAAAAATACTCTTTACATCCCGGTTGATAACCATTTCAGGCAGAGGATAAGGCTCCCTGGTAAGTTGTAATTTGACCTGTTCAATATGGTTGGTATAGATATGAACATCTCCGAAAGTATGCACAAAATCACCCGGTTTTAATCCTGTGACATGAGCAACCATTAAAGTTAACAGTGCATAAGATGCTATATTGAAAGGCACGCCGAGGAATACATCAGCGCTTCTCTGGTATAACTGACAAGAGAGCTTTCCTCCTGCTACATAAAACTGAAATAATATATGGCAGGGAGGCAGATTCATCCTGTCCAGTTCGCCAACATTCCAGGCGCTGACAATAAGCCTTCTTGAATCAGGAGTATTTTTAATTGAATAGATAAGATTGCTGATCTGGTCGATATGCTTACCGCCGGGCGCCGGCCAACTACGCCACTGATAACCATAAATATGTCCCAGGTCGCCATTCTCATCAGCCCATTCATTCCATATTCGTACCCCGTTATCCTGTAAATACTTAACATTGGTATCTCCTGCCAGAAACCATAACAGCTCGTGAATAATGGATTTCAGGTGAAGTTTTTTTGTTGTAACCACAGGAAATCCATCGTTCAGATTGAATCTCATCTGGTATCCGAATATACTCCTTGTCCCGGTTCCGGTTCTGTCTGCCTTCTCAACTCCCTTCTCCAGAATTGTGTCCAAAAGCTGCAAATATTGTTTCATCTCTCTCTTTTTTTTAATATATACCAGGAAATTAACCGCTACTATCTCAGTCAATCACTGTTATGATACTCATAATATATTCTGCAGGATTATCAAATCGCACAAAAATAAATAACAGATCCCCCTTATTTAACTTTTATAACATCAAAATATTATTATTTGTTGTAAATAACATCCATCTTTGTGTGAACAATCATTTTCATGTTCAGGCTTTACTTTTATGTAAATCAGACTATTATTAATACCTGCTGAAATCATTATTCTGTCCGGTTAAAGTCTTTATAAATCACGGATTCAGTCTGGCTCCGCATTTTTTGCAATATTTTGCATCATCATCATGCCTGTCATATAGACAGTTGGGACAAACCTGACTATTCCCCGGCGTAACAGGTCTTATCATCTCAGCAGCTACAATTCCTGTAGGTACGGCAATAATAGCATAACCCATTATCATAACAATGCTTGCTAAAAATTGTCCGACCGGAGTTGCCGGACTTATATCTCCATAGCCTACTGTTGTCAGTGTGACTATAGCCCAGTATATACTGAGCGGAATGCTCCTGAATCCGCTTTGTTCTCCCTCTATCAGATATATCAGGGTTCCGATGATGATAACCAGGATGATCACAAAAAATATAAAGACACTGATCTTTTCACGACTGGCCCATATTGCCCGTGCAAGAGTCCGCCCGGCAAGGGTATAGCGCGTAAGTTTCAGAATCCGGAAAACTCTTAACATTCTGAACAGCCTGATCACCAACAGACTTTGCCAGGCAACAGCAAATAATCCCAGGTAGCTTGGTAAGACTGACAAAAAATCGATTATCCCATAGAAACTGAATATATATCTCCATGACTTTTTAACCACAACTATCCGGAGTATATACTCTATGGTAAAAATGCCTGTAATGATCCACTCTGATAATACAAGAATGTGATGATAATCCTTTCTGATGCCCGGAACACTTTCAAGCATCACAAGAATAACACTTAGCAGTATTATTAAAAGAAGTGTGACGTCAAAAAATTTTCCGGCTCTGGTATCAGCCTCAAAGATAACTTCATATAGCTTTTTTCGAACCTTTCCCATATGTCTGTTAATTGCTTAAATATAGATAAATTTTTTTATTTGCTTCAAAAAGTAACTGCCCCGCTTTTCAGGCCTTACTCACTATCCGGACACTTTCAATTTATAATCCTGAAGTTATTTTTTTGTCAATCACATATATGATTACTCTGATAGTTTATTGTTTTTAAATGATACTTGTATATTTGCTGTTCAGAAAATTAATATATAACAAAATGCCGAGAGTGTCAGACAGGGGAAAGGCAATGCCCGATTCACCGATAAGGAAATTGGCTCCTTTAGCCAATGAGGCTAAGGAGCGGGGAGTAAAAGTATATCATTTAAATATAGGCCAACCAGATTTGCCAACTCCGGGAAAAGCGTTGGAAGCTATCAGGGGAATCGACCGGACTATTCTCGAATATTCTCCCAGTGAGGGTATTTTATCGTTCCGGAAAAAACTGGTTAAATATTATAACAGATTCAATATAGACGTTGATGTTGATGACATTATAATTACAACAGGAGGAAGCGAGGCAGTGACTTTTGCATTTATGAGCTGCCTGGATCCGGGTGACGAAATTATTGTTCCCGAGCCTGCCTATGCAAATTATGAAGCATTTGCAATAGTAGCAGGGGCAGTAATCAGATCTATTGCTGCTGATATTGACGAAGGATTTGCACTTCCCCCGGTTGAGGATTTTGAAAAACTAATTACCCCCAAAACAAAAGGTATAATGATCTGCAATCCCAACAATCCTACCGGTTATCTTTATACAAGGGAGGAGATGAACAAGATCCGCGATCTGGTTAAGAAATATGATCTTTACCTCTTTTCTGATGAAGTCTACAGGGAATTTTGTTATACCGGATCACCCTATATTTCAGCTTTTCACCTTAAAGGGATTGAACAGAATGTAGTCCTTATTGATTCTGTTTCCAAGCGATACAGTGAGTGCGGCCTCAGAATTGGTGCCCTGATTACCAAAAACAAAGAGGTTAAACGTAACGTTTTGAAATTTTGTCAGGCCAGACTGAGTCCGCCGCTAATAGGACAAATTGCGGCTGAAGCTTCGCTTGATGCTGAGCCTGAATATCTGCTAAACAATTACAATGAACTGGTTAACAGGCGAAAATTTCTCATTGACGGATTGAACAGAATAGAAGGCGTATACTCTCCTATTCCAATGGGTGCTTTTTATACAATAGCAAGACTGCCGGTGGATAATGCAGACGACTTTTGTGCCTGGCTGCTCTCCGACTTTGAATATGAAAAACAGACTCTGTTCCTGGCTCCTGCATCAGGATTCTATACCGTACCCGGAAAGGGAGCAGATGAGGTGCGGATTGCCTATGTACTGAAAAAGGAGGACCTGGCAGTTTGTCTGAAGATCCTGGAAGAGGCCCTGCAGGCTTACCCGGGACGAAAGGTAAAAAAAAGAGAACTTGTTAATCAGATTACACAATAAAAGATAAAAAAGGCTGACATATAATTGAATCAGCCTCTTTTTTTAAATGCTATATGCTTATAAGCAATAACCGGTTTTACTGAAATAAAAAGTTTAGCCTAAACCTGTTATACTCTCCATCGCTTTTATGACATTTTCCCTGCCGGCAAATGCTGAAAAACGGAAGTAGCCTTCACCGGAAGGACCAAAACCGGATCCGGGAGTTCCCACGATATTTGCTTCATGCAAAAGTTTATCAAAGAAATCCCACGACTTCATCCCATCTCTTGTCTTTACCCAGATATAAGGAGCATTAACCCCTCCAAAAACTTTATATCCTGCTTCAAGCAAACTTGCTTTCATGATGCGGGCATTCTCAAGATAATATGCAATAACTTCTCTTACCTCTCTCTTTCCCTGTTCAGAATAAATTGCTGCAGCAGCTTTTTGCACAGGATAAGAGACACCGTTGAATTTGGTTGACTGCCGGCGGTTCCAGAGAGGTTTAACCTGATGAGCATCTCCGTTTTTATCAAAAGCCATCAATTCATCAGGAATAACAGTAAAGGCACAGCGGGTTCCTGTAAATCCTGCTGTCTTTGAAAAACTTCGAAACTCTATGGCCACCTTTTTCGCACCTTCAATCTCATAAATAGAATGCGGTATACCTTCATCTGTAATATAAGCCTCATAGGCAGCGTCATACAATATAATGCTGCGATTTGCCAAAGCGTAATCAATCCATTTTTTTAACTCCTCTTTAGAAGCAACTGTTCCAGTCGGATTATTGGGATAACATAAGAAAATCAGATCAGGCACTTCACCCGGCAAATCCGGAGTAAATCCGTTCTCTTCCGTACAGGGTAAATAGATGATCCCTTCATAATATCCGTTTGCTTTACACTGCCCTGTCTTCCCTGCCATCACAGTAGTGTCGGCATAAACCGGATAAACGGGATCACAGATGGCAATTTTATTTTCATGCCCGAATATTTCCTGAATATTCCCGGTATCACACTTCGACCCGTCAGAGATAAAAATTTCATCAGCATCTATATCAATGCCATTTGATTTGTAATCATTCTTTGCTATTGCCTCCCGCAAAAATGAATAACCCTGTTCGGGCCCGTATCCTTTAAAAGTGGCTGCACTGGCCATTTCATCCACTCCTTCATGGAAAGCCCTGATAACTCCCGGCACCAAAGGTTGTGTGACATCCCCTATGCCCATCTTAATAACTTCCCTGCCGGGATTGGCACTGATAAATTCATTAACTCTTCTTGCAATTTCCGGAAAAAGATACCCGGCTTTCAATTTAAAATAATTTTCATTAATTAATGCCATATGTGATTTATGATTTATTATTAATATTTTGCCGATAAAATATTTAAACTGAATTAAATTGCACAAAGGTACAAATTTGGTTGTGGTTTTCAATTTGTTATAGTTTAACTAATTGATATATCTTATCCTGGATTGGTTAAGTTGGCATATTATCAGCAAAATAACAGGAAGGGCATTGATTATCTGTAATGTTTTATTAAATAAAATGACAGATAAGGGAATTCATGTACTTCTGCTGCCTGAAATTGTCTGATGTTTGATATTTTTGTAATACTAAATAACAAGTTATGCAAAATTTCTTCGTAAAGTCGCACGGATTAGGCAATGATTATATTGTATTAAACCAGAATGAAATCCAGTTTGAATTGACAGAGGAAGCCATTCGGAAAATATGCGATGTTCATTACGGCATTGGCTCCGACGGTATTCTTCTGAAGGTGTCGAGCTATAAAGCCGGCTTCGGTCTTCGAATTCTAAATCCGGATGGTTCCGAGGCAGAGAAGAGCGGAAACGGACTTCGCATTTTTGCCAAGTTTCTTTACGACTATAAATTTGCCAAAACGCCCGTATTTACCATTGAGACCACCGGCGGTCTGGTGCAGGCAAAAATAATTGAAGAGAGATATGGTAAAGCTTCCGTTATTGCCGTAGATATGGGGAAAGCTATTTTTCACTCTTCCGAAATTCCGGTAAAATCCCAAAGTGAGGAGTGCATAGATGAAACCCTGAATCTTGAATACAGGGATTACCGGATATCCTGCGTTTCGGTTGGCAATCCGCATTGTGTAATAATAAAAGATACCCTTGATATTAATGAGGTAAGGACCTTCGGACCACAGATTGAGACCAGTCCTATGTTCCCTAACCGGATTAATGTTCAGTTTGCCCGGATTATTTCTCCAACTGAAGTAGAGATATTGATATGGGAAAGGGGAGCCGGTTATACACTCGCATCAGGAAGTTCAGCCTGCGCTGTGGCAGCAGTACTGGTAAAAAAAGGTTTGACCAAACAAAATATTACCGTAAAAATGGCAGGAGGCAATTTAAAGATAGGTATAGATGATAACTGGAATATACAAATGACCGGTGAGGTGAAAGAGATTGCAAGCGGCACCCTGAGCAGAGAACTGGTAGCCGAATTAATGTAGGCAGTGGTTTTATTAATTCTCTGATAAAATTGAAATTTTTATTTAGATTGGTTCCAAAATAACAGCTATTAAATTGTACTTTTGTTAAGTATCAATATCAGTTATAATTATGGCAGAAAAAAGATTACCCTTTTCGAAAAAAGAACTTGAAGCAATTATTAGTAATTATCCTACCCCTTTCCATATATATGACGAGAAAGCAATAAGAGAGAATGCCGGAAGGTTTATAAAGGCATTTGACTGGAATGAAGGATTCAGGGAGTATTTTGCTATAAAAGCAACTCCAAATCCTTATCTGATGAAAATTCTCAGGGAAGAGGGATTTGGTATTGATTGCAGTTCCGAAACAGAACTGGAGCTTGCAAAAAGGGTAGGCATGAGTGGTGAAGAAATAATGCTGACGTCTAATGATACACCGGCAGAGGAGTTTCTGAAGGCTAATAGTTTGGGAGCTATAATTAACCTGGATGATATCTCTCATATTGATTATCTTGAAAAAAATGCCGGTATCCCTGAGACTATCTGTATGAGATACAATCCGGGAGATCTGAAGCAGGGAAATTTAATAATAGGGCATCCTGAGGAGGCTAAATATGGCTTTACACACGAACAAATAATTGAAGGATACCGGATACTGAAAAAGAAGGGGGCCAAAAAATTTGGTGTCCATACCATGGTTGCATCCAATGAACTGGATCCCGATTATTTTATCGAAACTGCAGAGGTCCTCTTTAATCTGATTGCAGAGGTGGCTGAGAAGGCCGATGTCCGCATCAGCTTTGCAAATCTGGGAGGAGGCATCGGCATACCTTACAAACCTGATCAGAAAGCTGTGGATCTTGAGTATGTAAGTGCTGGCATCAAAAAACTGTATGAGGAAAAAATTGAAAAGAACGGCCTGGCTCCCCTTAAAATATTTTTTGAATCAGGCAGGGCAATTACCGGTCCTTACGGATACCTGGTGGCAAAAGTCATACACATCAAAAAAACATATAAACACTTTGCAGGTCTTGATGCCAGCATGGCAAACCTGATGAGACCGGGCATGTACGGGGCTTATCATCATATAACTGTTCCCGGGAAAGAAGAGCTGCCACATATTCATAAATTTGATGTTACAGGATCATTATGCGAAAACAACGACAAATTTGCAATCGACCGGATGCTGCCTGAACTGGAACCAGGTGATATAGTTGTCATCCATGATGCAGGAGCTCACGGCCATGCCATGGGTTTCAACTATAACGGCAAGCTCAGATCGGCAGAGTTACTGTTGCGCGACAATGGCAAAGTAGTGCAAATAAGGCGACCTGAAACAATTGATGATTATTTTGCAACTATTGATTTTGACGGATTGAAAAATTTTAAAGTGTAAATTTTTACATGTGAAGATAGGGTTTGATGCAAAGAGAGCATTTTTGAATTCTTCCGGACTGGGAAATTACAGTCGCAATACCTTGAATTCGCTTTATAAATTCTTTCCTGAGAATAATTATATCCTCTTTACACCGGAAATTAACAATAAATATTTTAAAAAGTACTCCCTTTTTACAGTAATCACTCCTCAATACCGGTTATCACGGAAACTTAAATCTCTGTGGCGCAGTATATTTTTAGTCAATCAGCTTAAAAACCAGGGTATTGAGCTGTATCACGGACTGAGTAATGAATTACCCGAAGGGATATCAAAAAAAAGAATAACTTCAGTTGTTACAATCCATGATCTTATCTTTTTGCGATTTCCGCAATATTACAATGCAATAGACAGGAAAATTTATTACAGAAAGGTAAAATACGCTGTCAGGGCTGCTGATAAGATTGTGGCGGTAAGCAGACAAACCAAAGAAGATATTGAAACCTTCTTTAAGGTCAGTCCTGACAAGATTGAAGTTATCTACCAACCTGTTTCACCGGCATTTCTGAAAAAGCAAAACAGTGATCATATTCGAAAAAAATATGATATCCCTGAAGCATTTATACTCTCGGTCGGTACCCTGGAACCAAGAAAAAATCAGTTAACCCTTCTTAAAGCAGTTAACTCTGCAAAGATAAACATACCTGTTGTTCTCACAGGGAATTCAACACGTTATATCGCAAAACTACAGCGTTATATCTCACAAAATAATATGCAACATCAGGTTAAGATACTGAGTAATTTATCGCAGGACGATTTAGCCGGGCTGTATCAAAGTGCCCTGCTTTCGGTTTATATTTCACTATATGAAGGATTTGGTCTGCCGGTAGCAGAGTCAATGGCCTGCGGGTGCCCTGTTATTACCTCCGGATTATCCTGTCTGCCCGAAACAGCGGGTGGCGCTGCCCTTTTATGTAATCCTCATGATGAATATGAGGTCGGTGAAAAAATCAAATTACTGATTGATGACGCATCACTAAGAAAAAGTCTCTCCCAAAAGGGCACAGAGCGCTCCGCAATGTTTGATGAAGAGGTTTATGCAAAAAAATTAATGTCATTATACAAAAATTTAACAGAGTAAGATAATGCAGGATGATATTAAAAAAGCTGTTGGTGTACTAAAAAAAGGAGGTATTATTTTATACCCCACAGATACAATCTGGGGACTGGGATGTGATGCAACAAATGCCGATGCAGTTGCACGTATTTTTAAAATTAAAAAAAGAGAAGATACCAAAAGCATGCTGGTGCTCATGGAAAATCCCGCATTACTCGAACGCTATGTTGACAATGTACCCGATATTGCATGGGACCTTGTTGAAATAAGCAACACACCGCTTACTGTAATATATTTCAACGCAAAAAACCTTGCTGCCAACCTTATTGCAAAGGACGGGAGTATTGGTATACGTTTTACCAAAGAGGAGTTTTCCTCGCGACTCCTGCAAAATTTCCGTCGCCCCGTTGTTTCGACGTCTGCCAATATAAGCGGACAACCATCGCCTTCTGTCTTTGATGAAATTTCAGAAGATATAAAAAATCAGGTTGACTATATTGTTGAATACAGGCAAAACGATTTAACTCCGGCACAACCATCATCTGTAATAAAACTATGGCCCGACGGACGTATAGATATTATCCGTAAATAGAATTCCTGATTATTTTTTCTCTTTTAACAGATCTCTGATCTCGGTAAGCAGAGTCTCTTCTTTCGTTGGCGCAGGAGGAGCAGCAGGTACTTCCTCTTCCTTCTTTTTCATTCTGTTGAATGCTTTAATAACCATAAAAATGGCCAAAGCAACCAGAAGGAAGTCCAGTATCGTGTTAATAAAAGCTCCGTACCTTATTGATACTTCTGCAATTGCAGGAGCAACAACGGTATCACCTTCCATAACAGCATCAGTACCACTCTTTAAAATGACCCTGAGTTTACTGAAATCTGTATTGCCCAGAAGAAGTCCGATCGGAGGCATGATTACATCATTAACAAAAGATGTTACAATTTTGCCAAAGGCGCCGCCAATAATCACTGCAACAGCCAAATCAAGAACATTGCCTCTCATTGCAAATGACTTAAACTCTTTTAACATACCCATAATTAATGAATTAAATTAAGTAAAAGAATTACTTCCATTCATAAAAAACCCTTATTCATTTTATGATGGAGATAACACCGGAAAGTTAAACAATTAAATAATAAAATCCAATTCGTTATATCCCTCAGGCAGGCGAAGAGAGAATATTTTTCTCCTTTTATCAAACGAAATCAGTAAATCAAAATGGTATGAAACCAGCAACTCTCTCTCCCCGGTATAAACTCTTAAAACAATATTACCTGAAAAATCATCTGCCCCGGCAACTATCCCGAGTTCATTATTATTCTGATCGAACAAGCGGTAATTAATAAACTGAAAGGTCTTCTCTTCAACCGGCTGTTCAATGATATCATCTTCAAAGAGATATACATCTTTCCCTGTCAGACGATTTGCATACTTCTCTGTATCCACCATGTCGAAACGGATCAGGGCAGTCCGCGATGATCTTATATCAAGACCATTTTCAGCAATAAAAAAGGGAACCGGCAATCCTGAAATTTCTATTAAAAAACACTGTGCCACAGCAACGGAGTCGTAAAAATGAGGTTCAAACTCAAGCAGTAGCTCTCCTTGCACACCGTGTGTCTTTCTGATAAAACCTATTTTCCGGGAATCTGCTTCGAATATATTTTTCATGCTGCGGATCATTCAATAGTGCAAAATTAATTTTGAAATAAAAGATATATTTTCAAAATATAATTCAAATTAATCTGAAAATTCTTCAACACCGGGATTTTTGAGGCTCCAAAACCTTTTCAGGCCGGATTAATACATTACAAAGATATTTAATTTGTTTAAGAGATACTGCATAAAAAAACCACCTGCATATACAGCAGATGGTTTATTCATTCTGAAGAAAATATTATTCTTAAAATTTGCTTCGCCTGTTCTATGACTCGCTTTCCTGTTTGTCCTCTGCCGGTGATGCATCCTGAACATCCTCACCGGATTCTTCAACTTTATCTTCACTACTTTCTTCAGCTTCCTTAGCCAACTCAGAATTCTTAGCGGCAACTGCAGCAGCCTTCTCCTCCTTCTTCCTGGTTTCTGCCTCAAGTATCTTTTTGGCAGCGGCTTCTGCTTTACTTTCAATACTCTCCTTCTTGTCCTGTATCCTTCTCTCCTTTTCATCAAGCCACTTTTCCAGTCGTTTTTCAGCCTCGTCCTCATCGAAAGCTCCTTTTTTCACTCCACCCATAAGGTGTTTTTTATAAAGCACACCCTTGTAAGATAAAATTGCTCTTACGGTGTCGGTTGGTTGGGCACCTTTTGTAAGCCAGTCGTAAGCCTTATCAAAATCGAGATTTATTGTAGCAGGATTTGTATTCGGATTATATGTGCCAATCCTTTCTATGTACCTGCCATCTCGTGGCGCCCTGCTATCTGCCACAACAATGTGGTAATAAGCATAACGTTTGCGGCCATGCCGCGCTAATCTCATTTTTACCGGCATATCTAAATTAAGTTTTTAAAAATGTGGCGCAAAGATAGTATAAAAAAATTTATTTTACCCTGCCCGGATTCTTTTTAATAAAATCAGTCCAGTTTTTATACTCTTTTGATTTTGGGGGTTTTCCCTGCTGAATAAAATGGCAGATAGCTACAGCCACTGCATCGCTTGCATCAAGACCCTGATCAAGATCGGTAAGATGATAGACTTTTTGCAGGAAGTATGCAACCTGTTGTTTGGAGGCACGGCCCATCCCCGTAATAGACTGCTTGACAAGAAGGGGTGCATATTCGTGAATGGGAACAGAAAAATGGAGGGCTGCAGCCATTATTACACCCTGCCCCCTTCCCAGTTTGAGCATCGACTGTACATTTTTGCCATAAAAGGGTGCTTCTATGGCCATGACATCCGGCTTATACTCCTCTATTAAATATAATGCCCGCTCGTGCAGATGCTTCAAGCGTTGATAATGATCAACATATCTGCCCGGAACCAGGGTTCCCATATTCAAAATAACCGGAGAATTGTTCCTTATCTCTACAAGACCATAACCGGTTACGGTAGTACCCGGATCAATTCCCAATATTCTCAATGGCCTGTTATTCATAAATCTCTTTCCCCTTTTTATCCAGTTGCTGAACAAATATTCCGGCAACAATAAATATTAATCCGATAAAGGTAGTCAGGAACAGAGTCTCTTTCAATATAAACCTTATAAAAAAAAGAGAGATAAAAGGTGTCAAAAAGATGAGATTCCCTGTTTTTGCATTGTTAGTGCTAAGCTGCATAGCCTTCAGCCATATAATATATGTAATGCCCGTCTCAAAAATTCCGACATATGCGGCGGCATATAATCCGCTTTTAAATTCTATCCTGAAATCAGAATAAAATGCCATCGCCAAAGTAAGAAATATCAAACCTGAAACAAAGCTCAGAAATAACTTTATTATCCCGTCTCGCTTATCCCGGACACTCAAAATCCAATAAAGTGCCCAAAAAAGAGAGCTTCCCAGTGCCAGTATGACACCCAAAAAACTGGTGTCCTTAAATCCTTCAAGTCCACCCTGCGATGATATAAAAATGACTCCTGTGAAACTGATAAAGAGACCCGCTATACTCCATTTCCCGATCTTTTGTTTCAGGAGAGGAACTGACAGCAGGGTCAGAACGATCGGCCAAACCATATTCAGGGGTTGAGCCAACTGGGCCGGAAGCAGTGAATATGCCCTGAAAAGAACAAGATAATAGAGAAAAGGATTTAAAAATCCAAGTAACAGGGAGTAAAGAAGCTGTTTCCTGCTCTGCCTGAATAATTCATTGACCTTTCCCCGGGCGGCCAGTATTATTAAAAGGCAAATTACAGTAACAACAGAGGCGTAAAATATTAGCTGGATGAAGTCAAGGTATTGTAGAGATATTTTAAATGCTGTGGCAACTGTCGACCATAATAAGACAGACAACAGGGCGAAAAGGTATGATTTTTTAGTAGAGTTCATCAGGTATTATTTCCTCTATAACAGAATCATCTTCGGGGATTGCCCGTTCATCCGGGAATTGCTGCCTCAACTCCCGGTATTTCTCCCTTGATTCGCCCGTAAAAACACTGCCGGGATACCTTGTCAGCATCTCCATGTATAATTCCATAGCCTTCTTTTTATCATCAAGATGATAATTATATAATTCTGCAAGCAGATAAAGTGCATCATCAGCTAACATCTCATAACTAAAATCACTTACTATCTGTTCCAGATAACCGGCAGCAATCTCATAATTATGGCGGTCTCTTTCAATCCTTGCTTTTCTGTATAATATTTCGTCGACAAGAGAATGATAAGGATATTTTTCAGCAAGGGAGTCAAGAGTCGCCAGTGCAAGTGAATCTCTGTTTCTGAAGAATAGCAGATCAGCCCGGGAAAACATCTGAAGCGGGATATCAGTAGTATCCAGATTCAGGTTATTCCCTATCAGCATAGAGAGCTCCATGGCATCATTCGCAGTAAGTTTGGATGTACTTGCTTTCAATACGTCCAGTTGAGCCTTTGCCCAGCTAAAATTACTCATAAAATATCCTAATCTTGCCTTTTTGAGCTTAACTTCATCTCCCAGGGCGTTATTCTTATTAGAATCAATCACCTGCGAATATAAAAGTATTGCTTCCCACAGATCACCTGAATATACACAGATATCGGCCATAGCATCTTTCAGTTCACCTGACTCAGCAGCCTTGAGCTTTGGGATTTCAAGGCCTTTTTTAAGTACCGATATTGCTCTATCTGTGTCATCGAGATAAAAAGCCAGAAAATGACCATACTCTTTTATTATTGTTAGTGTTGAAGCGGAGTAGCCAAGAATTTCCAGTCCGTTTTCAAATTTATCGGTAAGTTCTGCGGCTTTCTCAACTGATTGCTGTTCACTGTTTATATAATCCAGATATGAGACATGTATATTCTGCATATAGGCTTCATTGTAGACCGGATTATCGCTCCCTTTGGCCAATAAATATTCAAAAGCCTTTCCTGCTTCGGAATAGACCCTGTTATTCATTGCCATATTTCCAAACTGAAAAATGGTATTATCTTCAGTTCCAAGTCTGCGGTCGAGGGCAATCAACTGTCGTAATGCAGCCGCAAATTGCTTTTCCTGAAGGAAAAACCAGATCAGTAGACGGTTATAGCCCACAACATCAGGATTAGACTGAAGTCGCTTAAGCACAAGACCCCTGTAACGTTCAAACAATTCGTCGTCCAGGTCTGCCCGCAGGGTAGCAGCCAGACTGCTCTCAATCCTGCTAATCTGTTTTTCATCCTTGCTGATTAAATCAAGATACTCCTCCATCATTCTGTCATAATCCCTTAAATACATATATACCCGGGCAATCTCAAAATGAAAGTCCTCCTGCGGCATTATCTTTCTGCCCTGCTGATATACTCTCCCTGCCCTGGCAAATTCCCCGAACTGTATAAAAGTGTTTGCTGTTACCAGGTAATCACCTTTACCGGGAGGTATTGTCTCAACAGCCTCTTTAAAGACATCATCAGCCTCAGCATTCCTGTTCTGTTTTTTAAGAACATACCCCAGATGGATCAGGAGTCTTGGATTTTTATTTTGATATTTTTGCAACTCACTTCTGATCTGCTTCTCAGCTTCATCGTAACGTTCCAATTCTACCAGCGAGATTATATAAAGCGTAAAATAATAAGTGTTTTTTGAAAGATTATATACTTCCAGCAACAGGGGAGCTGCTTTTTCAAAATCTTTGTCATTATAATAAGAAAATGCCAGCCTCGTATTGGTCTGTATCTCATTTTGAATATTCTGCGCTATAACAAAATTTAAACTAAAGACTGTCAATATGGTTAAAATAATAAACTTCATCAGCTCTTCATGTCTTTTAAATAAATTGGAAACCAAAATAAAATGAAGAATATATATACCTAACAATAATACCGCTATTCCTGTTTATGTTTCTGAAATATATTCATTTTGCCGGTATTAAAATCTAAAAGTATTCAATAAATTTTCAAATATTCAGTTTATCTGCCTGATCAGGCAAAAATAGCAATGATAATTTTAAAAATTTGTGAATAATTTCAGTTAAAGTTACTTTTACACCAAAATATTCTGTTATGGCTCATGAGTTGAAAGAGAGAAAGAGGCTTCCATCATGGTTAAAGATGAAAATGCCTAAAGGTGAGAAATATTCGAAAGTCAAAAATCTGGTTGACCATTACGGTCTGCATACCATATGCACAAGCGGTAACTGTCCGAATATAGGTGAATGCTGGAACAGGGGCACGGCTACATTTATGATACTGGGAGATATCTGCACCAGAAACTGCAGATTTTGTGGCGTAAAATCCGGCAGACCGCTACCACCGGATGAGCGTGAACCTGAAAAAATGGCTGAATCAGTCAGAATTATGGGAGTTAAACATTGTGTAATAACGTCGGTCGACCGCGATGATCTTGATGACCAGGGAGCGGGACTGTGGGCGCAGACTATTATCGAAGTGAAAAGAGTGAATCCGCAAACTAAAGTAGAGGTGCTTATACCAGACTTCAGGGGCGAAAAGCCGCTGATTCAAAAAGTAATTGATGCCGGACCGGATGTTGTTTCACACAATCTGGAAACAGTCGAAAGACTGACTCCGGTTATAAGATCAGCTTCAAGTTACCGCCGGAGTCTTGAAGTAATAAGATATATAGCTCAAAATCTTAAAATAGCGAAATCAGGAATAATGCTCGGACTGGGTGAGAGTCATGATGAGATTCTTCAGACTATGGATGACCTGCTTGAAGCGGGATGTAAGGTAATGACAATCGGTCAGTACCTGGCTCCGACCATAAATCATATGCCGGTAAAAAAATATATTAGTCCGGAAGAATTTACAGAATATCGCGACACCGGATTAAAAAAGGGATTCTCCTTTGTTGAGAGTTCACCTCTGGTGAGAAGTTCTTACCATGCTGATAAGCATGTAAATGCATAAATTTATCATTTAGTTTTTAATATTTTTATCGTTTAAAAATCAGAGATTTTATTTAGTTAATGAAATAACTTAATTATAAATGAACTAAAATCAATCAGATAAATATTTGTTTCCGGTCTTAAAGGAGATGAAACAACCTTTTTAGTCCGAAATCGAAATTATGAAGTTAAGAAACTTATATTACCTGTTCCCGCCCAATATTCGGTTATCACTCAGGAAGGTGTACTATTTCCCTTCTGATTTTATGCGCATAATGACCGGTAAAAGAGATGATATGGTACCGCTGAAGGGGGATATCTATACCGGTTCAGGTGATTTCACCGTCCAGGGTAAACATCATCTTGAGTTACTTAAAAAACTTGCAGGTTTAAAACCGGAGGATACCGTACTGGATGTCGGATCAGGTATTGGAAGAACTGCCGTCGCACTTACTTCTTTTTTAAGTTCAGATGGCAATTATGAAGGTTTTGACGTAGTAAAAAAGGGAGTAACATGGTGCAGAAACAATATCTCAAATAAATTTCCAAATTTTAATTTCCGGTTTATACCATTAAAAAACGATCTGTATAATGATGAGAAGGTAAGAGCCGAAGATTTTATATTTCCTTATCCTGACTGCAAATTCGATATAGTATTCCTTTTCTCGGTCTTCACCCATATGCAACCGGGCGAGACTGATCACTACCTTGATGAAATATACAGGGTATTGAGACCGGGTGGAAGATGTCTTGCTACTCTCTTTTTTTTCGATAAAGATAGTGAGGAGAAAATTTCCGGAAGCAATGAATTCGGATTTCCGGTAAAAAAAGACGGGTATCGCCTGATGAATAAAAATGTAAAAAGTGCAAATGTTGCATATGAAAAGGATAAAATTCTAAGTACGGTTTCAGGCAAAGGATTTGAGATTGATGAAGTTATTCCGGGATACTGGAAAAATATCAGTTATAAAGGTGATTTGTCCGACTTTCAGGATATAATTGTTATCAGAAAATCGTTATAAATTAATTTATTGCTAATGGCAGATTTTAACTACAGAGATTTAGGCACCCTTGATTATAAAGAGTGCTGGGATCTTCAGGAAACTTTACTTGCAGAGATAGTTGATGATAAGCTCTCCCGCCGTGAGCCTTCAGGGAAAAACCTTTTTTTACTTGTTGAGCATCCCCATGTTTACACCCTGGGAAAAAGCGGCAATGAAAAAAACCTGTTTGCAAACGCGGATTTTTTAAAAAAAATTGATGCTGTTTATTATAAAATAAACCGGGGCGGTGACATAACATATCACGGTCCGGGCCAGATGGTGGGATATCCGATTATTGACCTGGAATTTTATAACACAGGGGTTCATAAATACATTGAAAATATTGAGGAGGGTATTATCCGGACTCTGAGAGAATTCGGAATTGCCGGAGAACGGAAAGAGGATGCAACAGGAGTATGGATTGATGCCGGCAATCCATTGCTGGCCAGAAAAATATGTGCAATTGGCGTCCGCGTAAGCCGTTATGTGACAATGCACGGATTTGCGCTGAATGTCAATACAGATATGAAGTATTTTCAATATATAAATCCATGCGGACTAAACCTGGGGGTAACATCTGTCAGCAAAGAATTAAAAAAGGACATACCTATAGAAGAGGTGAAAGAGATACTTAAAAAAAAATTTAATGAAATATTCTGATTTTTTCTCAATTCAGGGAAAATCAGAATTTATAACATCATAATCACTTTATAAGATAAATTTTTATAGATATGAGAGATCAGATACAAAAAATCCTGTTGGTGATAATAATTATCACCGTTAATTTAAAATCTTACAGTCAGGTTGCCGAATATCCGGGCCCTGAACGTTTTGAGGATGCTATACAGAAATTCGAAGCTGAAGACAGGGATAATCCTCCGCCTGCCGGAGCCATAGTTTGCACAGGCAGTTCAAGTATGCGCGGATGGCATGAAAATATAAAGGAGGATCTTGCGCCCCTTACTGTAATTCCGCGCGGATTCGGAGGCAGTAATATGAATGATGCCCTTCATTATGCAGACAGGATTATGATAAAATATGCACCACGGGCAATAGTTCTTTACGAAGGAGATAATGATATTGCTCAAAAGATCCCGCCACAAAAAATTCTCGGTACTTTCCGTTCATTTGTAAATAAAGTACACGGCAAACTGCCCGGTTGCCGTATATATGTATTGTCCGTAAAATCAAGTATCAGCAGATGGAGTATGTGGCCTGCCATGAAAGAGACAAACCGGTTGCTTAATGAGGAGTGCTCAAAAAACGAATTACTTACATTTGTCGATGTAGCATCACCAATGCTAAATGAGGAGGGGAAACCCGTTAAGGAGCTGTTTCTTGAAGATAACCTGCATATGAACAGGGAGGGATATAAAATATGGAGGGATATCTTAAGACCTGTTCTCATCGATAAGGAGCTGTCTGAAGAATAAAATTGCTGCCATGCTAAAGTTCATTTTATAAGTTGATAACCGGTAAAATGTCATTAACTGGTAAGCCATTCTGTCTGATTTAAGGTAAATATTATCTTTGATATGATTTTGAATAAAATAATTCGAATAAATCAACAACAATAAAAAATCATTAATATGAATGTAAAACAAAGCTCTTCCAGAAGAAAATTCATTAAAAGCGCACTGGTCGCCGGAGCAGGCCTGACCATAGTTCCGCGACATGTACTGGGAGGTAGTAATTTTGTTCCTCCCTCCGACCAGCTGACCAAAGCGATCATTGGAACAGGAGGTATGGGACGCGGACATATAAAATACGAAGGCACACGCGTTGTTGCCATTTGTGATGTAGACAAACTTCATCTCGAAAAAGCTGCCGGCATGATCGGTTATGAAGTAAAGCAATTTCATGATTTCAGGGAAGTTCTTCAACTCCCCGAGGTTGATATTGTGCATATAGCCACTCCGCCCCACTGGCATGGTCTCATGGCTGTAGAGGCGGTAAAGGCAGGTAAGGATATCTGGTGTGAAAAACCGATGACCCGTACTATTGGAGAGGGTAAAAAAGTAATGGAAGCGGTTAATGCACACGGCAGAATGTTCCGTCTTAATACATGGTTCAGATTTAAGGATACTTTTTACGGATTGGGAACCGATGTGAAACCCTTGAAAAAAATCATTGAAAGCGGAATTCTGGGCTGGCCCCTGAAATTTACCGTCAGCGGAATTACAGGCTACAACTGGAAATTTTACTGGAGCGGGGAACACAATCTGCAGCCCATGCCGGTACCTGATAACCTTGATTATGATATGTGGCTCGGACCGGCACCCTACAAACCGTACAATGTAAACAGGGTACATTCTAAATTCCGGGGTTACTGGGATTACGACGGGGGCGGACTTGGTGATATGGGTCAGCACTACCTTGATCCTGTCCAGTACCTTCTTGGAAAAGACGATACAAATCCTGTCAGGATAGATGTTGATGCACCACAGCAGCACTATGATGCAGTTGGTTCATGGCGCAGGATTGAATATACCTATGCCGACGGATGTAAAATTATCCTTGACGGGGAAAACAGGGATAAAGATGCAGCTTATATAGAAGGTCCGAACGGGAAGATATTTCGTGGTTTTAAATCAAATATACCGGATCTCGGTAAACTTATTGAAACATTACCCGAACCGGAACCTCAGATTACCATCTTCACCGAATCGGTAAAAACCCGCAAAAAATTTGCATTAAACGAAATAAACGGATTCCGGTCTGCCACATTGGTCAACCTTGGTATCATCGCAGTCAGACTGGGGCGTTCACTGAAATTCAACCCTGAAAAACTTGAATTTATCGATGACGAAGGAGCCAACAGGTTGATAAACCAGCCAATGCGGGCACCATGGATGATTTAAAATCAGAATATTAGTGTTATATTATTTAAGAATAAGTGATGATTAAAAAAATAGTACATATTACAACAATTTTATTCCTTATACTCTCGTGCGGCTATACTTATGCACAGGATAACAGGACTATGGACGTCAAAGTGACAGATATTCTGGCGCAAATGCCAACACAGGATCTTGTTCACCGCGACCACCTTATGGAAGAACTGGCAGACCTGGGAACTGAAGGTTTTGAGAAAATGATTCAAAGATTAACACCTCCCGGAGTCAGAGATGATACTGCGGTCAGATTTGCCTTGAACAGTCTGGCCCGTTATGCAAGTGAATTCGGAAAAGAAGAGATAAGAGAATTTATTGAAAGGGAATTACTTGCCGCCCTGAATAAACAGTCCGACACTGAAGTCCGGACCTTTCTTCTTAACCAACTGAACCTGATTGCAGGCGACAAATCGGTTGATCAGATAAAAACTTATCTTTCCGACCAAGATCTCACTGAACCGGCTGCACAATGTCTTCTCTCTATTGGTACGCCGGCTGCAGCACGGGCACTCTTTGAAGCTCTTCCGAACGCAGCAGACCAGTCAGTAATTACTATTATCAAAGCCCTGGGTGAACTTCAGTACGGGTATGCAACACGGGCAATTACAACGTTTGCAGAAACCGGTAGTCTCCCTTTGAGAAAAACCGCTCTTTCAGCACTTGCCTCTGTTGGAGATCCGGGATCATACAAATTTTTACTGAATGCAGCAAAAGAGGTAAATTTTGACTATGACCCTTCAAATGCTGCTGAAGCGGTCCTTAACTATGCAGACCGGCTGGGAGAAAGAGAAGAGACAGATTTGTGCAAAAAATTATTAAAAACAATAATTAAATCAAACAAAAGTGCCGGTAAACTGCATAACTACTCCAAAGCACTTTCCATCTATGCAAAATATTATGGATACAATACCATGCCAATGTTACTGGAAGCTGTTGATATTGATGATAAACCATTCCGTTATTCAGTTCTGAACATTGCTGAAAACATTGGAGGAGTTGCAGGAACACGTGAATGGACAGATAAAGCCGAAGCTGCTTCGCCTGAGTTAAAAGCGGAAATTATCGATATGCTCGGACGGAGAGGTGACCGGCAGGCTGTTGGTTTCATTACCCAAAATCTCAGCTCTCCTTCCGGTATTGTCCGCCAGGAAGTTATAGAGGCACTTGTGAAATTGGAGGGCAGGGATGCCGTTCCGGTCCTTACAGACCATTTATCAGCAGGTAATGACATACCTGCATCAAAAAATGCTCTTATGCAACTGCTTGATAAAAAGCACCTTAACCCGGTAGCAGAAGCAATGGTCAAAAGTTCAGGCGCCGTAAGGGCAGCATTTATTGATATTATAGCAGCCAAATCCGGTAATTCATATTTCAATCAAATCCTTGGATATACCGGCTCTGAAGATCCTGATGAGAAGTCATCAGCATTCAGGGCACTCAGGAGTGTTGCAACTGAAGATAATTTAAATCAGTTGATCACTTTACTGCTCTCAACTGAATCCGAAAGTGAAATTGATCATGTAAGTTCAGCAATAGTTGAAGCAGCAAAAGGGGTGGATTCAGAAAAAAGGGAAGGTGGCAGATTACTTCAGGCACTGAAAAACACCGGGAAAAAGGAGCGCATAATTGCGATACTTCCCGAAACAGGCGGAGAAGTTGCCCTTAAAACTGTAACAGACTACTTTAATAACTCGTCCGGAACGGTTAAAGAGGCAGCATTTAAAGCACTCACAAACTGGAAGGATTATTCAGCATCAACCGCTCTGTATGAAATTAGCAGACAAAACAGTGGAAATTATCGTGAAAAGGCTTTTGCCAGTTTCGTCAGACAGGTACAGACTGCCGGTCTGCCGGATGATCAAAAGTTACTTCAGTACCGGAAGATCATGCCATACGCCGAAAACACTAAGGATAAAAACCTGGTTATTAATTCTATCGGTAATTTAAAAACCTTTTTATCATTAATCTTTCTTGAAAAATTTCTGGATGACAGAGAGGTGCAGCAAAGTGCCGCAAGGGCAATTATGAAAATTGCCATGCCGGATGATGAAGGTCTTAATGGTTTCTCAGGCCGGATAGTCAGGAATATGCTGAAAAGAGTTGCCTCTGTTATAACAGGCGAAGAGAGTGAATATGATAAGATCAATATAAATAACTACCTTGAAAAGATGCCTGAAGATGAGGGATATGTTTCGATGTTCAACGGAAATAACCTTGACGGATGGCAGGGACTGGTTGGTAATCCTGTTACCAGGGCACAGATGAGCAAAGAGGAGCTGGCTGCAAAACAGATAGAGGCCAATCAAAAGATGCTTGAAAACTGGAGTGTGAAAGACAATACCATTGCATTTACGGGAAGGGGAGCCAACCTTTGTTCTGTAAAAGAGTATGGCGATTTTGAACTTATCACAGACTGGCGAATTACTAAAAACGGTGACAGCGGAATATATCTGAGGGGTACCCCCCAGGTACAGATTTGGGACACCTCCAGGGTTGATGTAGGTGCCCAGGTCGGATCAGGAGGTTTATACAATAATAAAAAGTATGAAAGCAAGCCTCTTAAAGTGGCTGATAATCCTGTTGGTGAATGGAATACCTTCCACATTACAATGATAGGTGAAAATGTAACAATCTACCTTAACGGTGAGCTGGTAGTTGATAATATACCACTTGAGAATTACTGGGATCGCAGTCAACCAATCTTTGAAAAAGGTACTATAGAGTTACAGGCTCATGGCACCGACCTGGCTTTCAGAGATATATATGTACGTGAAATTAAGACCAATGAAATTGGTTTATCCAGGGAAGAGATTGAAGAGGGTTTTGTTTCCCTTTTCAACGGAAAAAACCTTGATGGCTGGCAGGGCAATAAAACCGATTATATTGCTGAAAACGGTGAATTGTTAGTCAGACCTTCAAGGGGAGGACATGGTAACCTGTATACCGGAAAAGAGTACAGCGATTTTATCTTCAGGTTCGAATTTCAGCTCACACCTGCTGCCAATAACGGACTGGGAATAAGAACACCTCTTTCAGGAGATGCTGCTTATCAGGGTATTGAACTGCAAATTTTGGATAATACCGCCCCTGTATATGCCACTCTTAAAGAGTATCAGTATCATGGTTCGGTATACGGAGTAATACCTGCCAAAAGAGGATTTTTAAGACCAGTAGGCGAATGGAATGAACAGGAGGTAGTAGTAAAAGGTTCCCGGATAACAGTTACCCTTAATGGTACTGTAATTCTTGACGGAGATATTAAAGAAGCAAGCCGGAACGGTACGATGGACGGGCGTGATCATCCCGGACTTAAAAAGGACAAAGGGTATATAGGCTTTTTAGGTCACGGCTCTGAGCTGAAGTTCCGTAAGATCAGGATTAAGGACCTGGGCAATTCTTAAATATTTAGGTTAAATCTGGAATGATATTTTTGAAAAATGCATTCATTCTATGAATTTTAGCTAATTTCACGGCAGAAAAAAGTTATAATAATTTAAAAATATAAAAATGGCAATAAGTTATAAGGAATTAGGTCTTGTTAACAGCAGGGAATTATTTGCAAAAGCTGTTAAAGGAGGATACGCTGTACCGGCGTACAACTTTAACAATATGGAACAGCTACAGGCAATTCTGCAAGCCTGTGTTGAGACAAAATCACCGGTTATTCTTCAGGTTTCTTCAGGCGCACGCAAGTATGCCAATGCAACTTTACTCCGCAATATGGCTAAAGGAGCTGTAGAATATGTAAAAGAGTTAGGTTATGAGATACCAATTGTTCTGCACCTTGATCATGGCGACACTTTTGAATTGTGTAAAGACTGCATCGATAACGGATTCTCATCGGTTATGATCGACGGATCACACCATTCTTACGATGAAAATGTTGCACTTACCAGAAAGGTTGTGGAATATGCACATAAATATGATGTCACTGTGGAAGGTGAGCTCGGCGTTCTGGCAGGAGTTGAAGATGATGTGGTTGCAGAAAAATCAACATATACACAGCCCGATGAAGTAGAAGATTTCCTTAGTAAAACAGGTGTGGATTCACTTGCTATATCCATAGGTACTTCACACGGAGCTAACAAATTTACTCCGCAACAATGTACACGTAACGAAGATGGAATCTTAATTCCGCCAATGATCCGTTTTGACATCCTTGAGGAGGTTGAAAAACGCATTCCCGGGTTCCCGATAGTTCTTCACGGTTCTTCATCGGTGCCTCAGGATCTGGTAGCCATCATTAATAAATACGGCGGATCGCTTAAAGATGCCATCGGGATTCCGGAAGAGTGGCTTCGCAAGGCAGCAAAATCTGCAGTATGCAAAATCAATATCGACTCAGACGGACGACTGGCAATGACAGCCGCAATCCGTAAAACCCTGGCCGAGAAACCGGGAGAGTTCGACCCGAGAAAATATCTTGGTCCTGCCCGCGATTCACTAAAAGAGTTGTACAAACACAAAAATATAAGTGTACTTGGTTCAGCCGGTCAGGCCTAACCAATACCTGAAAATATTTAAAAGGATAGCTTTCCCGGGCTATCCTTTTTTATTTCATCTAATCAGCGGTTTAATATTTTCTGAAATTATAAATTTATTTTTCAGGTCACTTAAAAATTTTACAGTATTATAAAGATAAGAAGTCTGTTAAAAGCAGGATTTATTAATTTTAAAAAAAATTTAAAAAGATGCAAAAACTATTAATCCTTGCTGTCTCAATTATCCTTTTTCTTAGTTGTCAGCAAAAAAATAACAATGTATCCACAATGCAGATGAATATTACCGAAGACCATACCGCAGAAGCAATACTGAAAATCACTGAAAAATACCCGCAGGCAGAAAGGGGAAAAGTTGAAAAAGGCGTTATGCACGCTGCATCCCTGTGGCGCTCATCCGATGATTCACCGGAAGATTTTATCAGATTTTGTGCTGAAAATTATCTTGGGGACGACAAAGAAAGAGAGGTCGTTTTTCAAAAAGTATCAGAATATTTTGAATCAATTTACGGCCATTTCAATCAAATGTCACTGGCCTTGAGAAGAAATACCGATTTACAGACCGGACCTCTCCATCCTGTCGATCATATGTTCTCAGCCTACAGTCCGGGAGCACACATGAGCAATGATTTTTACAATAACAAAACAGCCTTTGTTATTGCGCTGAATTTCCCTTTTTATTCTGCAGAAGAGAAGAATGAAAAGGGTAGTAAATGGTCGGATCAGGAATGGGCCTTTGCGAGAATGGGTGATATTTTCAATTCGAGAGAACCAGCGGAACTTATCCGGAATTATGCTGCTGTTTCAGCCGGGTCAGATGCCTACATAGCTGAATACAACATTTACATGGGGAAAATTCTTAATAAAAAAGGCGAATCTCTTTTCCCTGAAAATATGGTTTTGCTGAGTCACTGGAACCTGCGCGATGAGATCAAGGCCAATTATGCCAATCCGGAAAATGGATTTGAAAAACAGGAAGTTATTTATCAGGTGATGCAACGGATCATCGATCAGTCAATTCCCGAAAAAATTATAAACTCCGGTGAGTTCAGATGGGATCCTTATCAAAACAATGTTTTACAAAACGGACAAACTGTAGAAGTATCTCCTGAACCTGACCGAAGGTATCAGCATGTAATAAATAATTTTCAGGCGCTAAAAGCATTCGATCCTTACCATCCGGTACTCAATACTGCTATAAAAAGATCATTTTCAGGCACTATGCAGATACCATGTGATGAGGTGACCGGGTTATTTCACGAATTCCTTAATTCACCCCGGTTAAAAGAAACCGGTGAGATCATCAGAAAAAAACTTGGACGTGAACTTCAGCCATGGGATATTTGGTACGATGGATTTAAAGTCCGCAGCTCCATTCCTGAAGAGAGACTCAATGCTATTACCCGCAGCAAATATCCCGATGCGGCAGCACTGGAAAATGATTTGGAGAATATCCTCAAAAAACTGGGTTTTGATAATGGCAAGGCAGAATTTCTCGCTTCAAAAATTGCAGTTGATAACGCAAGGGGATCAGGCCATGCCTGGGGATCCTCAATGAAAGAAGCCGTGTCAAGGCTGCGCACCCGGATACCGGATGGAGGAATGGATTATAAAGGATACAATATAGCCATTCATGAATTCGGACACAATGTTGAGCAGACAATCTCCCTGCATGATGTGCCTTACTATATGATGAACGGAGTTCCCAATACAGCATTTACCGAAGCCCTGGCCTTTACTTTTCAGGAGAGGGATCTGTTCCTTCTGGATATGAAAGATGAAAATCCGGATAAAGAGTATCTGAAAACCCTGGATATTCTTTGGTCGGTATATGAAATAATGGGTGTATCAATGGTAGATATAGAGATGTGGAAATGGATGTATAATAATCCTGACTGTACTGCACAGGAATTGAAAAACGCAGTTCTTGAAATAAGCAGGAATGTATGGAACAAATACTTTGCTCCGGTTTTCGGAATTAAAGACCAGACTATCCTGGCTGTCTATTCACACATGATAAGTTATCCCATGTACCTTCCAAATTATGCATTCGGTCATCTGATACACTTCCAGCTGGAGGATCATTTTAAAAAGCAACCAATGGCAAAGGAAGTGGAGCGTATATTTGCACTTGGACAACTTACTCCCGGAGAGTGGATGACAAGGGCAGTGGGGAAACCTCTTTCAAATGAACCTATTTTAACTGCTGCCGGTGAAGCAATTAATCACTTAAACAAAAACTGAATCACCTGTATATTAAATAATATATAAAAAATGGCGCCTGCAAAATGCAGGCGCCATTTTTTATTTTATTCACATTGACTATGAAAGAAAGATTTTCATATCCTCATCAACAGTTGTAATTCCGGCAATGCCGAACTGTTCAACAAGCACTTTGGCCACATTGGGTGACAGAAATGCCGGCAATGTCGGACCCAGATGAATATTCTTGACTCCCAGATAAAGGAGAGACAGAAGTACAATTACAGCTTTCTGTTCGTACCATGCAATATTGTATGCAATGGGAAGTTCATTTACATCATTCAGACCAAAAATCTCTTTTAATTTCAAAGCAATAACTGCCAGGGAGTATGAGTCGTTGCATTGACCCGCATCTATTATCCGGGGAATTCCGCCTATATCCCCCAAAGGAAGTTTATTATATCTGTATTTGGCGCATCCTGCAGTCAGGATAACTGTATCCCCGGGAAGTTTTTGTGCAAATTCGGTGTAGTATTCCCGACTCTTCATACGGCCGTCACAACCTGCCATAACAAAGAATTTTCTTATTGCACCAGATTTCACAGCATCCACAATTTTATCTGCCAGGGCAAATACCTGTGCATGGGCAAAACCGCCAACTATCTCACCATTTTCAATTTCCTGAGGCGGGGCACATTTTTTTGCATGCTCTATTATTGCACTAAAATCTTTCATTCCTCCCTCTTCACGGTCAGGAATATGAACCGCACCTTCAAGTCCGGAAGCTCCGGTGGTATATATCCTGTCTTTATAACCGGCATTTTTCAATGGTGGAACAATACAGTTGGTAGTAAAGAGAACAGGTCCGTTAAAACTTTCAAACTCCTCTTTCTGCTTCCACCATGCATTTCCGTAATTTCCCACAAGATGTTTATATTTTTTGAAAGCCGGATAGTAATTAGCCGGAAGCATTTCGCTATGAGTGTAAACATCCACTCCGGTTCCTTCAGTCTGCTTAAGCAGATCTTCCATATCTCTCATATCGTGGCCTGAGATAAGTATACCCGGATTATTGCGCACACCAATATTAACTTTTGTTGCCTCAGGATTTCCATATGAAGATGTATTGGCTGTATCAAGCAAAGCCATTACTTCAACTCCGTATTTTCCGGTCTCCAGCACCAGTGCAACCAGTTCATCAACACTCAGGTCTTCGGTAGTGGCCACCAGTGCCCTCTGCATGAATTTAAAAACTTCATCATTCCTGTGACCGAGGTTCCATGCATGTTCAGCATATGCAGCCATACCCTTAACACCATAAATTACCAGTTCACGCAATGAACGGATATCCTCATTTTCCGTACTTAATACTCCCACTTCAGGAGCCTTTGCCTCAAACTCCTCAACTGTTGATCCGCTCCATATTGCAAAGTCGGGCAGCTCCCCGGGTAATTCTATGCCCGCCTCAACACATTTCTGATGCAGTTCATCACGAACCGCGAGAGATACATTAATGCGATCAACAAAACTGGTTTTATCAAAGTTGGCATTGGTTATTGTACTGAACAATCCGTCAAATACCACTTTATCAACTTTAGGGGGATTTAAGTTTTTATCACGCAGTTTTTCGTTGTACCAGCTTATACCCTTCAGCACAAACATAAGAAGGTCCTGAAGATTTGCAAGATCGTCTGTTTTACCGCAGACTCCTTTAACTGTACAGCCTGTTCCTTTGGCTGATTCCTGACATTGAAAACAAAACATACTCATATTTTATAAATTTTAAATTAGTATCTTACTAAACATTCTGAACCATGGGAATCCATTTCTCTGACAAAACCTCTCCGCGGGTACTTATTACAGACACCTTAACCGGCACATTATTCCGAGCAAGCGACAAAGCCGTCTGCACCATGCTTAATAATCCCCCGCAACACGGTACTTCCATGATTACGATATTGATGGTATTTACTTTTGCATCATCTATGAGGCTTACTAATTTACGGATGTAAATCTCTTTCCCCTGGTCAAGCTTGGGACAGGCGATAACCATCTTCTTCCCGGCAATGAATTTCCGGTGGAAGTCACCATGGGCAAATCCGGCACAATCGGCAGCAATTAACAAATCGGCCCCGTTAAAATATGTTGCAGAGGGATTAATAAGATGCAACTGAACCGGCCAGTGGGTTAGCTGTGAATGCAATTCTTCAGCGGGCCGGTTGATTGCGGCTCCGGCTGCAACAAATGATGTTGAGGCAGATCCCGGACAAACACCTGAGATTGAATTTTTAAAATTCTGTTCTTTCTTCCTGCCGTATATTAGTTCATGTACTTCACTTATGGAAAAGGGCATGGCTTCAGCATTGCTCTTTATATATTCCAGAGCCTGCTTCAGATAACCTGTTTCACCATGTTCCTGAAGATGCTTAAGGTGGGCAAAAACCGTGTTTTTCCCGCTTTTCACCATCCGGGATATGACAGCAACCTCATCGTATCTGTCAGCTTCCCGCTTTTCTATTGTAATAGCCCCTTGCGGACAATGACCGATGCATGCTCCCAGCCCGTCACACATCAGTTCACTTACAAGGCGTGCCTTCCCTTCTATAATCTGCAATGCACCTTCATGGCAGTTCGGAATACAAACACCACATCCGTCACACAACTCCTCATCTATTTTAACTATTCCCCTTATCATTGTTTTAATTATTTTCAAAAACAAAAATATGAATCCTGCGTTATAAAAAATGTAACAATTGTTACAAAATATATAAAAATGATAAATTATAAATTGCTTGAGGAGTGTCCTGTTTTTAAAGGCATTTCTGAAAATGAATCAAGTGAGTTGCTGAGTGATCTGTTTTATCAGGTCAGGAGATATAAAAGAGGGGATCTCGTGGCTAATGCAGGGGAACCGGTTAAAAATCTCTATATCATTCTTGAGGGAAGTGTAAGTGCCGATATGATTGATTACTCAGGGAAAACTGTAAAAATTGAAGATATTGAAGCACCCGGGCCTCTTGCAACAGCATTTTTGTTCGGAAGTGACAATTTCTTTCCGGTTACTATTACAGCAAAAGAAGATGTTACTGTTTTTGCTATTCCTGTTCCCGAATTCCTGAAATTACTTCAAAAAAATACCCGGCTTTTGGTAAACTATCTGAACAGCATCTCCTCACGAAGCCAGTTCCTGTCAAGGAAACTCCATTTTTTAAATTTCAAAACCATAAGGGAGAAGGTAGCACATTTTATGTTACAAAGTGCCGGAGATAAACTTCACTCCTTCGAATTGAAAAATACTCAGCAACAACTGGCTGACATTTTCGGAGTAACGCGCCCTGCACTGGCACGTGTACTGGGACAGATGCAGCGTGAGAAAATAATAATTACAGATAAAAAAACAGTTACACTGCTGAACAGAAGCAAGCTTAATCAGATATTGCGGAATGGATGAAGACCGGTATCTGTTACCTTTAAACAGGTATTGGAATAGTGAAGAGTAATCACGTAAATTGAAACGAGCATGATTGTAAAATCACACCTGTATGCCGTAGCACATCAGTGCAAAGGCATACAAGAGTATGATTAAAACATATGCGAGTTCCATATGATACCTTTATAAACAATTAATTTTAATCATATGAATAAATAGTTAATTATTTAATCTGTTGCAAGTGCAAAATTCATAACAGTTTAAATCATACCCGGTTAAAAGTCAGTAAAAATGAAATCTGTTATTTAAGATTAGCTTAAAAGAACTATCTTCGCAATTAATAATCTTTATTTTGACAAATGATGCGGAAAGAGAAGATAAATTTGACATTAACTATCAGCTTTTCTTTCCGGTATTTAGTTCATAATAAGACACTTGAAAATAACAGGAAAACCAAATATACTATGTGCATGTAAGGCAAAACATTTTTATATGCCTTGAATCAATTATTTTTGGAACAGGTAAACTTGCATTGACCATTAAAAACAGTTACAAAAAAATGAAACGATACAATCTGATAAACATGGTAACCGGCTGGGTGGTATTTTTAATCTCGGCTGTGGTATATCTTAGCGCAATTGAGCCTACAACAAGCTTCTGGGACTGTGGTGAATTTATTACCACCTCCTATAAGCTGGAGGTTGGTCATCCCCCGGGAGCACCTATTTTCATGATTTTCGGCAGATTTTTTACCATATTCGCCAATAAGGAAAATGCTGCTCTGATGGTCAATGCAATGTCGGCTCTTGCCAGTGCGTTTACTATACTTTTCCTTTTCTGGACCATCACGCACCTGGCTAAAAAACTGCTGAATAACTCTGATGAGAATAATATACGAAATATAGTGTCAGTTATGGCTGCAGGATTAACAGGGTCACTTGCATATACCTTTTCCGACACATTCTGGTTCTCGGCAGTTGAAGGAGAAGTATACGCTTTTTCCTCCATGCTTACTGCCATTGTATTCTGGGCAATTTTAAAGTGGGAGAATATTGCAGATAAACCCCATGCAAACAGATGGTTGATTTTTATCGCTTACATCATTGGTTTATCCATCGGCGTCCATCTTTTAAATCTTCTGGCTATTCCGGCTATTGTATTCGTCTACTACTACAAAAAGTATAAAGTCTCACGAAATGGTCTCACAGGTGCTTTTGTTGTATCCGGACTTATTGTTGCAGCATTAATGTGGGGGGTGATCCCGGGAGTTGTCACTTTTGCATCGTGGTTTGAATTACTCTTTGTGAATACATTCAGGTTACCCTACCATTCGGGAGCTATATTCTATATTGCATTGGTTACGGCAGCAGTGGTATGGGGTATTCACTATACAATAAGAAAAAAGAAAGTGTTTTGGAACACTGTAATTGTGGGTGTAACAGTAATTTTAATCGGGTACTCTTCATATGCAATTATTATTATCCGCTCATCTGCCATGCCTCCCATGGACCAAAACAGTCCTAATAATGTATTCTCCCTGCTGAGTTACCTTAACAGGGAACAGTATGGCAGTACCCCCCTGATATACGGCCATTATTATAACTCTCCCCTGAATTCGGGACAGCGGTATACTGAAGGGAAACCGGTATATTCACAGATAGACGGTAAATATGTAATAACCGATTATAAACCCAAACCTGTTTATGACGAAAAATTTAAAACTCTCTTCCCCAGGATGTGGAGCAGCATGGATCCGACACATGAGCAGGATTATATGGAATGGGGAAGAATAAAGGGCAGGAGGATTCAGCACAGAAATGAGACAGGTCAGACTGAGGTCATTATAAAGCCAACATTTATAGAGAATCTGCGGTTCTTCCTGAGCTACCAGGTTGGCCATATGTATTTCAGATACTTTATGTGGAATTTTGCAGGACGGCAGAATGATATTCAGGGTCACGGAGGTGTTTTGCACGGGAACTGGATAAGTGGTATTAAATTTATTGACGAATTAAGACTGGGAGATCAGGATAACCTGCCAGACAGGTTTGCCAATAATAAGGGGAGGAATAAATATTACCTTTTACCCCTGTTGCTGGGATTATTGGGAATCTTCTTCCAGTACAACAAAGGTGCAGAAGGTAAAAGAAGCCTGTGGATAGTGTTTCTGCTTTTCTTCATGACCGGTCTTGCCATTGTAGTGTATCTTAACCAGTATCCTCATCAGCCTCGTGAAAGGGATTATGCCTATGCAGGATCGTTTTATGCTTTTGCAATATGGATAGGGCTGGGGATGCTTGCTATATATGAAGCTCTTAAAAAATATATACCTGCTGCTATTGCTTCAGGACTTTCCGGTGTTATGGCCCTGATACTTGTCCCCGGCATAATGGCTGCAGAAAACCGGGATGATCATGACCGGTCAGAACGTTATACTGCCAGGGACCTGGGGGCCAATTATCTTAAAACCTGTCAGCCAGGCGGTATTCTATTCACCAACGGTGATAATGATACCTTCCCTCTATGGTACAATCAGGAAGTTGAGGGTGTCCGTACTGATGTGAGGGTATGCAATTTAAGCTATCTGCAAACCGACTGGTATATTGACCAGATGCAGCGTCAGGCTTATGAATCGGAACCGGTACCCTTCTCCATGTCGCCCGAAAAATACAGGCAGGGCGCACGAGACGTTGTATACCTGATGGACAATCCCAGAATTTCGAGAAACTATGTAGGATTGAAGGAGGCTGTAGACTTCATAGCCGATGATAATCCTGCCACAAAATTACAACAGGCAGAGAATGCAGCGTATATACCCAAAAAAATATTAAAATTCGAAATCGACAAAGAGGCCGTGATCAGGAATAATGTCGTAAGGACTGAAGATTATGATAAGATTGTGGATACCATTACAATCGACTTGTCAAACAGAAATTATCTGCCGAAAGATGAGATGATGATTCTTGATATGCTGGTTACAAATAATTGGGAAAGGCCTGTTTACTGGGCAATAACGGTTGGCAGGAATAAATATATGAATCTGCAGGACTATTTCCAGGTTGAAGGTTTTGCATACAGATTTGTTCCGGTTAAAGGTGAAAGTGATCCCGGCCGACTGGCATATGGCACTGTAGCAACAGATCTTATGTATACTAATCTCATGGAAAAATTTGAATATGGAAATATGAATGATCCTGACATTTATATTGATGAGAACAACATGAGGATGATGACCAACATACGTAACAGTTTTGCCAGACTTGCCGGTGCACTGATTGAAGAGGGCAAAAAGGATTCAGCAATTGTCGCAATCGACCGCTGTTTTGAGCTTATACCTAATGAAATAATTCAATATGAATTCTTTTCACTGGAATTAGCTGACAACTATTACAGAGCAGGTGCAATGGAGAAAGGGAAGGCAATTCTTGAAGAGGCAACAGATATATTCAATGACGAACTGAACTATTTCCTTTCCCTGGAAAGAAAATTAATACAGTCTGCGGCTGTAAATGAAGAGATACAAAGAAATCTCTTCTATCTTCAAAGGATGGAGAGAACAGCCCGGACAAACGGAGATACTGAGCTGTCTCAAAAAATAGGCGATGCTCTGAAATTGCATGCTGCCAGATACTCGGGCGGTTCCTGAATTCCTGCTGTAAATGACAGGGACAGGTAACTTCAGGGTGCTTTTGCCCGGGACTTTGGTTGATTTGTTAATTGTATAATTAAAATTTTATCGATGAATATTTTAGTAATTGGATCAGGAGGAAGAGAGCATGCGATCGGTTGGAAAATAAGTCAAAGCAATAAAACCGAAAAACTGTTTTTTGCTCCCGGCAATCCGGGAACAGGTAAGCTGGGTACTAATCTGGATATTGAAGCCGACGATTTTAACGGACTAAAAAGTGCGATAAAAAACTATAGCATTGATATGGTGGTTGTGGGTCCCGAAGTCCCTCTTGTTAAAGGGATTCGTAATTTTCTTGCTGAAGATCCGGAATTAAAATCTCTTAAAATAACAGGTCCCGGAAAAGAGGGTGCAATGTTGGAGGGGAGTAAAGACTTTGCAAAAAAGTTTATGATAAAGCATAATATTCCCACTGCAAAACATTTTACCGTTAACAAAAATAATAAAGACGAAGGGCTTAAGTTTTTAAACTCTCTTGAAAGTCCTTATGTACTTAAAGCAGACGGACTTGCTGCAGGGAAAGGCGTTCTGATCGTTGAAGATCCGGTTGAAGCGGAAATGATCCTGGATGAGATATTGGATGGTAAATTCGGAGAAGCAGGAAATAAAGTTGTTATTGAAGAGTACTTAAGTGGCGTGGAGGTCTCGGTTTTTGTGATAACAGATGGAAAAGATTATAAAATTCTTCCTGAAGCAAAGGATTATAAACGTATTGGTGAAGGTGATACAGGTTTGAATACCGGAGGTATGGGAGCTATTTCACCGGTACCCTTTGCTGATAAAAACTTCATGAAAAAAGTTGAATCCAGAATTATCAGGCCAACTATCAACGGATTAATTCTTGAAGATATAGAATATAAAGGATTTATATTCTTCGGCCTTATAAATGTCAACAATGATCCCTATGTGATTGAATACAATGTGCGGCTCGGGGATCCTGAAGCTGAAGCTATTTTACCAAGAATAAAATCAGATTTTGTTGAATTACTGGAAGGAGCAACAGATGGTGATCTTAAAAATAAAAATATTGAAATTGATGGTTCCTTTGCTGTCACAGTAATGCTGGTTTCCGGTGGATACCCGGGAAAATATGAGAAAGGGAAACCTGTTACAGGACTTTACAAAGTGAAAAACAGTAACCTGTTTCATGCAGGAACGAAAATGAAAGATGATAAACTTGTAACTAACGGAGGAAGAGTTCTGGCCATAAGTTCATTGGGAAAAGATTTTTCAGAAGCGCTGAAAATCAGCTACCAAAATGCAGAAATTATTGATTTCGAAAATAAATATTATAGAAAAGACTTAGGCTTCGACCTTTAAAATGGTTCTTAAATTTATAAAAACAATCCGCAATGTTAACTACTTTTTGTTACCATTTCTCGGAGGTCTGTTCTGGTTGAAAAGCCTCCTTGATCCTTTTGTCTATCCATATTACCGGGGTGAATCAGAAAATCTGCTTTATCTTCCTCTTGAGAAACTGACAGAAGGTTCAGTATTTTTACAATCCTTATTTAGTCTTGTAATTGTTATAATACTGGCATTATTCATTCATTATATTAACAATAAGTACATTTTTATTCATTACAGGTCTATTTTGCCTTCAATCCTTTTTATTTTCATTATCAGTGGATTCAGAGGCATGCATACAATGCATCCGGTCTATTTAGGGGCCTTTTTCATGCTGATCTCTGTTTTCCGCCTTTTCAGTGCTTTCGATAAGGCTAAATCATATCCGGAATCGTTCGATTCAGGTTTTTTTCTTGGTATTGCATCCCTGTTCTACTTCAAGCTGTTAATTCTGTTTCCTGCTATGTTATATGGAATCGGAACTTTAACGCGGGAAAAGAACTGGAGGGAGTATGTTCTGATAACAACCGGCCTTGTTCTGCCCTTTTTTTTGACTTTCAGTTATACCTTTATTACGGATCAGTGGCTCGAAACACTTAAAATATTCGAATATAACTTACTAACAAACAACAACCATATTAAATCCGATATAAAGTTGCAATTTTACCTCGGTTACCTTATTTTGCTTACCCTGACAGGGAGCTATGTGATATTAAAACAATACGATACCCTAAAGGTGAGTACAAGAAAATATTTCACAATCTTTTTTCTGATGTTTGTCTCTTCGCTGGCAGGTTTACTAATTATACCTGCTGCCTCTCAGGAGATGCTGGTTATAACAGCTATCCCCTTTACATATCTGATTTCGAACTATTTTATCTCGATAAAAAGCCGTTTCTGGGGAGAAACACTGTTTTTAACATTTATTGCTATAATAGTATTTTTACAAATAACCTCTTAGATAATTCATGCACAAGGACAGACAAACATTAGCTGTTTACGGAATTCAGGACCGCGAAGATTATGAATATCCTTTCTATGTGCATGATCACAATCTTACCTTAACGGAGAACGGTGAAATATCAGCGTTTCTGCAGCTGGAGAGAAAAACCCGGCGAAAAAGAGATAACACCCTGCACATTCATTTAAAGGATATTCTCAGGGAGAAAAAAATGATCCCCGGTGATTATGATCTGGTTTTTATTGACAATAGTGTTGGCCGTACTTTTATAACCAGAAATGGTGATGCGCGTTTTGAGGCTCCCCTCAACCAGGATCTTAAAACAACAACAGAGAAAGGAAAATGCTGGTGGTTCGGAGAGGAGAGAGAGGCCTGTATAATTAACCATGAGCTGGCTCATATTTGCACCTGCCTGCCTTTCTTTGGAATTTTTAAGGAAAACAGTCTGCTTGTTCACTTCGACGGAGGTGCCAGTTTGAGTAATTTTTCAGCCGCATTATACAAAAACGGACAAATAAAGTGGCTTGAATATCACTGGGATCTTAAACCATACAGCGCAATATTCAATGCCAATGCATTAGTATTTTCCATTATCAGATCAAAATTAAGCGATCAGAACAGTATACCGGGTAAATTTATGGGCTATGCAGGACTGGGAGAATACAACGGAGAAATTGAGAAATGGCTGATCGAAAATAATTATTTTGAGGATATATGGAGAACGCCTTCTGTCTTTTTCAGGAAGGCAAAAGATCGTTTCGGGATCGACTTAAAATCCTTTAATCAAAAAAATCCGTTCATAAAGGATGTGGCATCTACATTGCAAAATATCTTTATTAAAAAGATCATCAGTAAACTTGGAGAACTTGCAGAGAAGACCAGGGCAGACTACCTGTATTATACGGGAGGATCTGCATTAAATATAGTAGCAAACACACAAATTGTTAAGAATTCTGTTTTTAAGGATGTCTTTATTCCGCCTTGTACTGAAGATTCAGGTCTTTCTGTCGGAGCATCTGCATTTGCTGAATGGATGAAACAAGGAGTTGTCAAAAGAGTGAATCCTTATCTTAATAATTGGGGAATTGAATCGTACAAAGTCAATTACTCACCTGACGATATCAGCGTGACAGCAGAAAAAATAGTGCAGGGTAAGATTATCGGAATCTGCAACGGATTTGGTGAAGCAGGACCCCGGGCCCTCGGAAACCGTAGCATAATAGCTATGGCAAATTCAAAAAAGAGTGCCAGGGATATAAGCATCAATAAAAAGGGAAGGGAGTGGTACAGACCTCTCGCCCCGGTAGCTCTGGAAAAAAATACCAGGTACTTCACAGGTGAAAAATCTATTCACCACCTTTCAAAATATATGTTGCTGGATTTTAAGGTTCTCCCTGATAAAAGGGATGAAATACCGGGAGTAGTGCATGCCGATGGTACAGCAAGATTTCAGACAATATTTGAAAAGAGACAAAATCCTTTTCTTTATGACCTGCTCATATTCCTGGATATGAATTATGGTATCAAGGCCTTGATCAACACATCATTTAATGGTAAGGATGAACCGATGGTTCATACAGAATATGATGCAATTGCCACTGCCGAAAAGTTAAAACTGGACTATATGCTGATCAATGGTAAACTGAAAGTGATTTAGTAATAAATCTCCGCTTTTTTTGATTAGATAAAAACAGGCTACAATAACTTCAAAGCCCTCTGCCGCATGCGATCATAGATATCTCAAAATTAACCTTAAGTTAATTTGTGTTAAACAGAAATTATTTTTCATGGATTATTCATATATTTGACCCGTAAATTCGTTTGTTCGGTTTTTCATTAATGATTAAGTACACTTAATATTTTAAGGTTACAACAATTATGGAAGATAAAAAGATAAGAAGAAATCTTTATCGCGTGCTAAGAAAAACTGGTGTACAGAAAAAGGATATAAGGCCATGTGCAGATTACAGACTGGATTTGCATTTTGATTCAGTTGACTGGAAAATATTCACTTACTACCTTGAAGGGATTTTCGATATTTCGGTACGGGATGAGGAAATTTTAAATCTGGGAAGTGTTAATGATACTTTTAAACTTATTCAAAAATCAGCTTAGTTTTTTTGAGTGATTAATAAATTGTTAGTATGAGAGGATCGGGTGATCCTCTTTTTTTATCTCTTCATAATCCCGTAACACATTATCTTAAGGATTATATCAACGCTGCGCTCAAGATTGACAGTACCGTAATGACCTGCCGAAAGGGGCATTTCCAGTCCTTTTATGGCTGTTGTTATGCCAATGGCGGCCAGATTAAAATCGTATATTTCAAATTCATTCTTGCGAACTCCTTCAATAAGGATACGTTTGATCATCCTTATCTCATCCTGTTCATAACGTCGCTTGACTTCTTCAATAAAACCAACTGCTGTAATATCATTTTCTATAGCATGATAAAAATTGGCCAGACTTCGAAATGTGGTAAGCTTGGTCAGGATGTAATCTCTTAGTTTATCCACAGGATCGGTATTTCTGTTAATCACGATCTCCAGCTCCTTTGCAAGTATTTCAACCTCCTTCATAATTACAGCCTGAAAGAGGTCTTCTTTACTCGAAAAGTAGTAATAGAGAGAACTTTTCCCCTTCCTGACTGCATTTGCTATATCATCCAGAGTGGTCTTTTTATACCCATACTTGCTAAATATTTCTCTTGCAATCTTAAGAATATACTCCCGGTTAATATCCCTTTTAGTACCGTTTTCACTGTTATTCTGCATAATCTAAGTGGTTAAAATGCTATAAAAGAAGAAGCAAATATAGTTATTTATTTAACCTGTCAATTAATTTTGAATATTTTACTTAACAGGACGAAATTAATTTTGATGCTCTGTAAGTGTTAATATACGATGATTAAAATATCAATTTTTATTCGAAAATTTCTGATCACCATCACCGGCCAGCCTGAAATCGAGCTGCTTTCTCTCAAGATTTGTTCTCCATATCTCTACCTGTAAATCATCACCAAGCTGATATATCCTGTTTTTATGACGTCCTACAAGTGCATATCTTTTTTCATCAAAAATATAAAAATCATCATCCAGTTCACGGATGGGAATCATCCCCTCGACCTTATTCTCCAGCTCCACATAGATACCCCAGTCTGTAATTCCCGAAATGACTCCCGGATAAACCTCGCCGATATGATCTTGCATAAACTCAACCTGTTTATATTTAACAGATGCTCTTTCAGCCTCAGCAGCACGTGTTTCCATTTCAGATGAGTGCCTGCACAGATCTTCATATTTTTTTTCATTAACCGATCTTCCTCCGTTAAGGTACTTCTCAAGAAGCCGGTGTACCATAATATCAGGGTATCTTCTTATCGGGGAAGTAAAATGGGTATAATAATCGAAAGACAAACCATAATGTCCTATATTCCGGGTGGAGTATACAGCCTTTGCCATAGTCCTTATTGCCAGCGATTCGACTACATTCTGCTCTTTTTTACCCTTAACATTTTGTATTAAATGATTCATCGAATTGGATATCTCCTTTGGTGTTGTCCTTTGAATGCCGTAACCAAACCGGTGTATGAATGAATTAAATGATTCAAGTTTGTCGGGATCAGGTTTGTCATGTATCCGGTATACAAAAGTCTTAGGTTTACTGTTTTTTGAGTTGTTGCCAATAAAACCGGCAACTCTTTTGTTTGCCAGAAGCATAAATTCTTCAACAAGATTATTTGCCTCTTTTGGTTCTTTAAAATATACTGAAAGAGGTTCACCTTTATCACCCAGATTAAATTTTATTTCAGTACGTTCGAAAGCTATTGATCCCTGTTTAAATCGTTCACTCCTCAACTTTATAGCCAGCTCATTAAGCTTAAGCATTTCACCGGAATAATCACCTTCCCCCGTCTCAATAATATTCTGGGCCTCTTCATAAGTAAAACGCCTGTTTGAATTTATCACAGTTTTGCCGAACCACTCCGAGATAACAGCGGCAGAACTGTCCAGTTCAAAAACCGCAGAAAAACATAATTTATCTTCGCTTGGATTCAGTGAACAGGTACCATTGGAAAGCCTTTCGGGTAACATTGGTACCACCCGGTCGACCAGATAAACCGAGGTACCTCTTTTTTGTGCCTCTTCATCCAATATACTTTCCGGTTTTACATAATGTGTAACATCTGCAATATGTATTCCTACCTCCTGATTTCCGTTTTGCAGTATTCTGTACGACAAAGCATCATCAAAATCCTTTGCATCCTCAGGATCAATAGTAAAAGTAATAATCTTGGTAAAATCCCTGCGATTCCTGTACTCTTCACCGGAGATTTCAGATTCAATCTTTCCGGCAGCAGCTTCAATACGTTCAGGGAATTTATGAGGTAACTCAAATTCGGCCAGAATAGCGTTCATCTCTGCCTCATTGTCGCCTGTATCGCCCAGAATTTCAATAATTTTTCCAACAGGACTGCGTGCTTTCAGAGGCCATTCTATTATCTCGGCAATTGCTTTTTGTCCATTTTTTGCCCCGCCAAGATTCTCTTTGGGAATAAAAATATCAAATCCTGTTTTCCCTGAAGGATCGAGAAATGCAAAGTTACGGTAGACCTCCACAGTACCGACAAACCTGGTTTTTGCTCTTTCCAGGATTTCAGTTACTTCACCTTCCAGATCATGTTTTTTCCTTCTTGCATATAAAAGAACTTTTACCTTATCTCCGTCCATTGCATGGTTAAGATTTTTTAAGGAGACTAAGACAGGACGATCTGATTCTTCACTGTTTATATATGCAAATCCCTGAGGCTGAAGTTCTACGATGCCGCAAACGTAACCGGTCTTTGCTTTTAGTCTGAATTTACCTCTTGAAATAACCTCCAGATAATCATCCTCTTTCAACTCCTGGAGGGCGATATTAACCAGGTTACGGCTTTGACTGTCTTTCATACCCAACCATGACGATACCTGCTTGTAATTTAGTGTCTTGCCCGGTTCCTCATAAAAAACGGAAAGGATTATATTCTTTAATTTCTTCTTGTTAAATGTAAAAGATTTTTGCAGTTTTTTCTTATTTTTTTTGGCCATGGTACTTTAAATATTCAGGAAAGATAAATGATTTATTTGAACAATTTAAATTATAATTAATCATTTTAATAAACAGTGGTTTTATTAACACTACACAATAGCTGTTATTTACAGGAATTTGTATGTTTGTATTGCATATGATTTTATGGCATACCCTTTTATTAAAATTTTTTGGATGAGAAAAACACTGTCTGTATACATAAATAGAATTAAACTCCCTGAATTAATTCCTTTCATAATTATTCCGGTGTTTATATGGATAGTTATTATTTCATCCTGCGCCAATCAGGGTATGCCCACCGGAGGACCCCGTGACTCAATTCCCCCGGTAATTACATCTACATTTCCCAAATATAAAGCACTTAACTATAAAGGAAATGAAATAAGAATTACTTTTAATGAGTTTATTATTCCGGATGAGGTTCCCGAAAAACTGGTAGTTTCTCCTCCACTGGAAAAACGGCCGACTATTCTCACTAAGTCAAAAACCTTAATTATCCGCTTTAATGAAGAACTTAAGGACAGTGCAACATATTCGCTTGATTTTAAAAATTCGGTAGCAGACAATAATGAGAAAAATCCTTATAAAAACCTCCGGTTCTCTTTTAGCACCGGGAACAGTTATGATTCTCTCAGAATAGCGGGAATGATTCTGAACGCATTTGACCTTGAACCCGTTGAGAATACTCTTGTAATGCTTCATAAAAATCTGAATGACTCTGCCATTTTTACTACAAGACCCGACTATATAGCCAGAACTGATGAGAGAGGAATGTTTCTTATTGATAATATAGCTGAGGGTAAATACTCTGTCTTTTCAATAAATGATACCAATAATGATCTGAAATACAACGAAGGAGCTGAACAAATTGCTTTTCATGATACAGTCGTTGTACCGTCGTCAGAATATCATGCCGAACCAGATACACTGGTTGAAGGTCTCGACTCATTGCTGATATCAGGACATGTTCATTTTAGTCCCGGACCTTTATTTCTGCATCAGTTTACAGAAGACATTTATAATCAATATCTTAGCAATTTCAGAAGAGATTCAAGATATAAATGTACATTTGCTTTTAACGAAGGTGTTGAAGATTCATTCAATATTCGTCTGCTTAACATTGATGCCCGGGAGTGGTATATAACAGAACCGAACAGTGAATATGATTCTCTTACTGTCTGGCTGGCCGATACTACAATTGCGAACTATGACAGCTTATTGGTGGAATTATCCTATATGCAGACCGACTCAACAGATATGCAGTTTCTTGAAAGAGACACGCTGGAGTTAATCTTTACTGATAAAAAAGATGAGGCAAAATCAGGCAGGAGAGCCAGAAGGGAGGAGGAGGATGAGCCGGAAACAGTTGAACAGTTTGACTGGTCCACCAATATAAAATCTTCAGCTTTTGATCTGAATGAAGATATAATACTGACCACCCCGCAACCTGTTAAAAAGTTTGATACTGATAAAATTTCACTTTATTTTACTGATGATTCGACTAAAACACCTGTAAAATTTGAATTTGCGGAAGATACACTTCAGTATCGAACCTACCGCATCAGGTTTTCACCCGGGGAGGAGATGAGTTACACTTTTGAAATTGATTCGGCTGCCTGTGAAAATATTTACGGAGTAACCAGCAGAAAGCTGTTGGAAACCTTTAAAACAAGAACCAGGGATTATTATGGAAATATTAAAGTGAATTTATCAAATGTTAAAGATTCCCTGATAGTTCAGTTAACTAAAAGCACCGATGAAAAAGAGATTGTCAGGGAGAAAACAGTAAATGAAGATATGTCTGTTACATTCGACTATCTCCCTCCGGATAAATACATATTGAAAATCATATTCGACAGTAATGGAAACGGTAAATGGGATCCCGGAAGTTACCGGAATAAATACCAGCCCGAAAGGGTTGCTTATAACAACGAAGTCATCAAAGTAAGATCCAATTGGGAAAATACAATTAACTGGGAAATAAAGCCTGATCAGGAATTTATTAAGAATATAATTGACAAGGAGCTGGAGGAGCAGAAGAGAAAAGAGGCCGAAGAGAAGGCAATAAAGGAGTCGGAGGAGAGAGAAAATCAGATACAGCAGGAGAATATGTTCAGACCCGGGGGATTTGGACCGGGATCAATGTAAGACCCTAAAAACAAATAAATTGACCGGTTTTAATATTATCTTGCCAGGGCAAACGCATGAAAAAAAATCACCGGATTTTAGATAGCCATAGCTGAGCAGTCCTCAGGCTAACATCATAACCCCACTGTTTTCTGACATAATCCTGTATTAGTAAACCTGT
>Ga0068713_1000299_pt1 | contig 95833 bp, 60 predicted proteins | sample MTBAKSrepl2MetaG_FD_62223 | JGI IMG/M metagenome (GOLD analysis project Ga0068713, IMG submission 62223) | Enrichment culture microbial communities om Arthur Kill intertidal strait, New Jersey, USA, that are MTBE-degrading - MTBE-AKS2 (Arthur... | ecosystem: Environmental > Aquatic > Marine >... | reverse complement strand
TCCAGGCGGAGGATGCTGTCATCCAGCGTGACCTCGAGAATGCCGCGACTCAGCTCGCCGCCATACAGCAGCAGTATGAGAAGGCACGCAGGGAGTATGCTGAGAAGGACGGCGAACTCGCAGAGCGCCGAAACCTGCAGACAACCCTCTCGGATCGTCTGCATACCAGTGAGCTCGAGGTTTCCGATCTCAAACACCGCTTGGCAACGATCCGTGAACGGATTCTGGAGGCCTATGAGATCGACCTGCTCACCTCAAAGCAGGAGGAGCTGCCCCTCGCCCTGCAGGACGACAACCCCTTCACTGAGACCCCACTCGGCGAACTGCGGGATGCCCTGCGCGACATCGGGCCTGTCAACCAGATGGCCCTGGAAGAGTACGAGGTGGTCGATCAGCGATTTACCCAGTTGACCGAACAGCACACGGACCTGGTGGATGCGATCGGAACACTTGAAGAGACCATCCAGGAGATCAACTCCATCGCCCGCGAGCGGTTTATGGCCACTTTCACACGGGTCGAAGGCCATTTTGTCAGTCTCTTCAGCCGTCTTTTCGGCGGCGGTGAGGCGGCTCTGAACCTGGCGGATGGTGACCCCCTCGAGGCGGGCATCCAGATTTACGCCAGTCCTCGCGGGAAGAAGCTCTCTTCCATTGACCTGCTCAGCGGCGGTGAGAAAGCGATGACGGCGATTGCGCTCCTCTTCGCCCTCTACCTTGAGCGTCCCTCGCCCTTCTGTTTCCTCGACGAGGTCGACGCTCCCCTCGACGATGTAAATGTGATCCGATTCAACCGACTGTTGCGTGAGTTCACCGATCGGACCCAGTTTCTTGTTGTGACCCATAACAAGCTAACGATGGAACGTGCCGACCGGCTGTACGGAGTGACTATGGAGCAGGAAGGCGTGTCACGTATGGTTGCAGTGGAAATCGGCAGAAAAGATCGAGAGGGGGTCGAACCATGAAGCTTTCGATACTCACTTTAAGCCTTGCTTTGTTGCTGGGCCTGCTGGGTGGACAGCTTTCAGCACAGACGATAGAGGTCGAGGAGGGCGGTGAGGATACTGCCACCCTTGACGAGGCGACTCCAGGTGTCGATCCGAGCCAGGAGGAAACGGCTCTCCGCAAGTCTTCGCTGAAGTTCTTCACCGCCGATCATGCGGTGTTTCGTTATGACGAGCAGCGGCTTCAGCTCGAGGTCTTCGCCTTGATCGATCGGGGCTACCTGCTTGTGGAGCCCCATGAGGATGGTGTTCGCGCACGGTATGAAATCACCTTTCAGATCAGGAATGACCGTGACAGCCTGCTGATCGGTGATTCCTGGGTTCGCACGGATTATTCTGCATCGGATCAAAGCCGCTCGTCCGGCCAGAAAATCCCCGAGTTGATTCGTTATGTGGTCGGACCGGGCACCTACAGGGTTGCGGTCCGGGTGGTCGACCTTGTCGCGCTTGTTTACTCCTTTGAGGATTTTAAGGTCAAGGTCGATCCGATTCCTTCGGATGAATTGACCATCTCGGACATCATTTTCGCATCACGGATCGAGAAAACAGAAGATGATGTCGGGGAGTTCGACCACAATGGCCTGTTGGTGCTGCCCAATGCTGACCGGATGTTTGGAAGCACCAATCCGCAGGTCTTCTACTACGCCGAGATCTACAACCTCACGAATGAACCCGGTGCGCGTTATACTGTTCGACGCGAAGTGCTGAACGACAAGCGCGAGGTGAAAAAACCGCTTGAACCGCGCGACAGGGAGGTGATGGCTTCGGATGTGACCGATGTCGATGGTTTTAACATTGGCACCCTGCAGACCGGTACCTACATCCTCCAACTGATCGTGACCGATGAGGCGACCGGCATCACCAGCACGGCAGAGCGCACATTCTGGGTTTATCGCCCGGGCGAGGCGGAGAGGCTCGCCCTCCGTGTTGACCCCGGCGAGGAGTTGTCCGCCCTGTCAGACGCCGAGGTGGAGCATGAGCTGCGCACGATCCGTTACCTGATGACAGACCGGGTTCGTGCGCGGGCGGACCAGATGCGTGACCCGACGGCACGTCGCGCTTTCCTGGCCCGGTTCTGGATGGCGAACGACCCGGACACCACGACAACGATCAATGAGTCACGTGTTGAGTACATACGGCGGCTCGAGATTGTCAACCAGCGTTTTGGCACAATGCAGCGAGAAGGATGGACGACCGATCGCGGCAGGGTCTATCTTCTGAATGGCGAACCGAGTTATATCGATGATCATCCCTTTGATTCGGAATTCGGCAAGTCTTACCAGATCTGGGAGTATCATCAACTCGAGGGTGGTGTGATCTTCGTGTTCGTCGATCGGAACAACTACGGCGAATACATGCAGGTGCACTCGACCAAACGTGGTGAGTTGAACAATCCAAGTTGGGTCCAATTGGAGCTGCGGTGAACCCGATCATCGAGACACAGGGTCTCGGCAAATTCTTCGAGGATAAGAAACGAGGTCAGATCCGGGCGGTTGATCATCTGAATCTTCAGGTTCGCCGGGGGGAAATTTTCGGACTTCTGGGGACAAACGGCGCAGGGAAAACCACGACCTTGCGTATCCTCGCAACCATTTTGAAACCTACCACGGGCAGTGCACAGGTTGCAGGTCATGATGTTGTCTCGCAGCCCGAGCAGGTTCGTGCCGCCATCGGGTACCTGACCGGCGACACGAACCTCTACACACGTCTCACGCCCCGTGAGGTGCTTGTTTATTATGCCCGCCTCCATTGTATGCCCCCCTCGGCAATCGGCGCAGTGATTGAACAACTCAGCCTGCGATTCGGGCTTGGGGAGTTCATCGATACAAAAATCGGGAAGCTGTCTACCGGACAGCGGCAACGGACCAGCATCTGCCGTGCGATCATCCAGAGCCCGGAGGTGATGATCTTCGATGAACCCACCGCCGGACTCGACCCGATCAGCGCGAAACACATCATCGATTTCATCCGTGAATGCCGCAGCTCAGGGAAGACAGTCCTGTTCTCCACCCACTACCTGCGAGAAGCGGAAAAACTCTGTGACCGGATCGCCATTGTCCATGATGGCACCCTGCGCGCAACCGGCACCCTTGAAGAGCTGCTCGCCATCAGCGGCACCACTGACCTGGAGGACGCCTTCTTCCATTTTATCGGGGCAGGGGAAGTAGCGAGTGCCAGCATCCGGGAAGGCGGAGTGTAAAAGGCTGCAGGTCGGAAGTGGGCAGAACAGGTCGGAGATAGTACGAACAGATGTATCCATTGCCGATAAGGACTGGAGAGAGTCAATGGCAGGCAATCACCTGCCGTTGACGAATAAGCTGGGGATTCGGCATTCGTTATTTAGAAGATCGTTCTTGATCTCCTACCAGGGGACGGAATGAATGACAACCTCGGTACCCTCATACCAGATCTGGCCGGTTCGCAGTTGGTAATGAACCTGCTCATAATAACGCACACCGGTCCAGATACGGTTGTAGTAGGGATCGGCTTTACCCTGGGGCTCAGCATAGCCGGGGAAATTGAACTCCCACTCCCAGTTGTCATCCCAACCAACCCCCAAAAGAGTTTCGATGGACGGACCGCTTACCTCAGCGAAGGCCTCTGTCCCGTAAAAATGTTGGGTTCCCGACCAGCACTCGACACGAACTGTGAAGGTCTGAGCCTGGGCGGCTGTGCTGAAGACCAGCAGCAATGTGGCCAGGATGATCAATTGCGCAGCTTTTTTTCTGCTCATGTTGCCTCCCTTGTCTTGAATCCCCGAGAGATTTTAGTGTATTTATTTTTCGACACAATAGGGTGGGCTATTTTAATTGAATTGGGAGGATACCATGGCAATCAGGGGCTCTTGTCTGATCGTCCTGATGGTGTTTGCCGTTTCTGCCCACTCCCAGCCTCAGCCTCGTCCCGGTTGGCCGGTGGAGATGGGGCCGGAGACGAATGTTGTTCATAAAGACAATTTAACCTGGTGTCGACCGTTGGAGGAGGAACCGATTTTTGGATTTGGCAGCAGCGGCGCGATCGGGCTGCTGACGCTCAACGGCGAGTTTCTCCCTGGTTGGCCGAAATCGCTCTGGCGGCCGGGGGAAATATTCCCTATTCACGTCATGGGCCCAAAGTTTGGAGACCTTGACGGCGATGGCATCCCGGAGATCGCGATGCTGGAGTATGACGACCCACCTGCCTACCGGCGTCTTGTCTTTACGTTCACAGGCGACACCCTGCATGAATACACCTTGAGCTACGGCGCACGTCCCATCCCCTCGCCGGGCTATCACCTTTTTGCGACTCCTGTTTTCGCGGACCTCGATGACGACGGCAGGGATGAGCTTTTCTGCCTGACGCCCGACAGCCTCTATTGTTTCGTCGACGGGGGTGGGCAGTATCCCGGATTCCCCTACGCGGCCAACGACACGCTGAGCGCCACGCAGGCGGGAGTCGTGGTGGGAACCGGGGAAGGCTGGCCCTTCGAACAGCCGCTTATCTGCTGGGGAACCTATAATGGCGTGCATGCCCGGTTCCTCGGTGAGACCGATGAGGTGCCCGGGTTTCCATTTTCGATGGATTTATCCGAAATCGGGCTTTCCAACCTTCATCTCTTTGTCCAGGATGGCGACTGGTACCTGTACATGACCGCGAACCGTCAAAGGCACCTCATCACCTCTTCCGGGGAACACTACGGCGAGTACCCACTGCCGATTCTGAACGAGCATGTGGCGAGGTATTACATCGCGTTCGGGGACTACGAAAATGACGGTGTGATCGACATTTTTCAGCCGGGCTACCAGGGGGAAGTGCTGGTCTATGAGATGGATGGCAGTTACAAGGAAGGCTTTCCATTGATCATCGAAGGTGGTGGTGGGGGGGGCATTGACGCTCTTCTTGCCATCGAATCCTCGGATACCCTGCTCCATTTCCGGAATCAGTTCATCTGGCAGGACTTCTCAAACTGGCAGGTACACATGTCGGGATTCCACGGCAGCCAGATGCTGCCTGGATTCCCATACAGGCTGCCGCTTGCAGACAGCACAGTATTCCGACCGGATAACCCGCTCGCAATCATCCCGCGGGGGAATACGCTTCACCTTGTCACCGCAGTCGTTCCTGCCCTCCTTTTCGTGTTCGATTATGAACTTCCGGAAGGAATGATCGTCGATGAGCTGGTCTGGCCGATGCCGGGCAACACACCAGGCGGGAACCGATTCTACTCCCCTCGTCCAAGTACGCTGAGCGTGCCTCCCTCACCACGTACGCCTGACACTCCCCCCGAATCCTACTACCTGTCGGAGCCCTATCCCAATCCGTTCAACAGCCAGGTGGAGGTGACCATCACCCTTGTTCCCCACCAGGCAGTGACCGTGGAGGTTGTCGATCTGCTTGGCCGGATCGTCACACGAGAAATGCTGCCCGCAGGACTCGAGATGAGCAGGCGCTGGAGTTGGGACGGCAGATCAATGACCGGCGAACAGGTCGCTTCGGGTACCTACTGGATACGACTTGCCGAACAGTCTTCCATAGAGAGAAAAGTTGTCTTGCTGAGATAGAATCTGACCGTCTCCAGCTATCCTCGCCAACTTGAAAGAATTGGCCTGCCAACGAGAAGGAGTACCATTTGGAATGTTGGGGTCCGATCTTATGGGAAACGAGGGATTTGGCCAGTAAGTAGCGCTATATACGAGAAGGTCATTCGGATTTTGCGATTCATCACAAGAGTATATGCAGCTTGACCAGATAGACCGAGCAGTCAAGCTCAGCCGGAGACCGCAGGTTTCCGGCTGCGTCTTGACGGCCGTCCAGGCCACACCCTGTGATAAACCCTTGTTTATTGAAAAGAAAATCGCAGGAACTCTTGTCACCGGTGCTGAGGTCAAAAAGAGCGACTTCACATTCGCTCATTCTGGCGAATTTCTTTTCAATGAAACAAGGTTCCCTTAAATCTGTCGGTTCCGTATCTGTGAAGTCACGCCGAGAGACCGCGCTGCGCTTGCCTCTCGGCAAACTTGACAGCGAAAATCATGCACGAATTCTCAGGAGGAACCGATTTCAGGCTTACTTGCACCAATTTGATCACATTACTTCGTACACTCCACTGACACCATCCAACAGGAACCTTGATGAACCAACTGCTCAGAACCATCGAACGTATCGCCATTGCAGCGGGATTGCTGCTCCTGTTTCTTGTCGCCCTCGAGTTGCTGCAAGCGTACCAGACTCTTGCCGGGTTTCACCCAGTCGCAGGGTATGCCTTTCTACTGGTGCTTGCGCTGCTGCTCAGTTACCTGCTCTGGCAATTGCGGGTTTTCGCCCTGCTTCGGACTGTGCCGGACCCCCCGGACCTCCCTGTGGAAGGGGCCTTCCCCAATGGCGCCGCGAGACGATTTGTTGTTTACATGAAACGAGTCGCCCAGAGGTTCGAGTCGAATCCACTCCTGCAGGAATCCTTCCATCCACACCTGGTCGACTTGAACACTGCGATCGGCCGTCTTGAGAAATCGATGAATGATCCAGCGGGCTTCCGTGCGCAGGTACTGCTGATCGAACGTGAACTGATCGGTCCCATGCTCGCTCACCTGGATAAACAGGCGGAAACAGTGGTCTCGGACAATGTGGGGATCGTGAGTGTCGGTACGGCTCTTTCACCCTACCGCAGCGTGGACATGATCATCGTGCTCTCAAGGAACGTTCGCATGGTGAACCGGATTCTGCACATCTATCGTTCCAAGCCCTCCGTGCAGGAAAGCTGGCGGGTTTTTTACGATATCGCGCGTGTGGTTGCTGCGGTGAACATTCTCAACTCGATGGACCAGGTCTGGACAGGGATCGGCCGCCATGTCCCCATGTTCAACACCTGGGGGGAAGCGTTGAGCGAGGGGCTGTTCAGCGGATTGCTTACGTCAGTGGCCGGGCACGCTGCGATCGATCGCAGCCGCAGCTATCACTCCTGGTCACGTGAAGAGGCGGTCCGGGCTTACAAAAGCCGACTCGAAAGGTGGGGTGTCGACATCTGGAAACTGTTGATACATCGCGGAATCCATCAGATCACGCGTTCATTCGGCAAGGTAAAACCGCCCGCCGAAACCTCCGAGGGATCCTCGACCCGAAAGAAAAACAAGCTCTGGCCATTCGGCTCGAAACCGGAAGAAGAATAAAGGCGAAGAAGAATTTCACGAACAGGGTCGGCGCTGGCAGATAATCAGGGCCTTCATAAGAAATTGTGCAGCATAGCTCGGCTGAAGAAGCTGTCAAGTCCCGCCAGGAAACGTCACTTCGTTCCGCCTCTTGGCGAACTTGACAGCTGGATTCTTGCACAAATTCCTGGGAGGAGCCGATAATCATTCTTCTCGTGCGGGAATCGTTTTGTTTGGTTCCTTCTACTATTCTGAGTGATTCAGTTAGTCGGTTCGCCCCTGTTTCTCATCCCGATCGGTGACGAGCGTTCCCCGGTCGACATTCGCAGTCTCGGCACGGCGAACCTGTTGGAAATCCACAGCTCCCTGCCCTGGAGGCGTTCCGCTTTTGCTTGACACCCCAACCCGATCGCTGTAAACTGCGCAAAAGTTAGGAGAGGCAAAACCGCCTCCCCCATGTCGGGATCACTCATTGTCCGGACTCCATCATGACGTTCCGTCAACGAGCCTGGGAGTTCATCACCTCCCTCAAGCTCACGCTTTTTCTGCTTGCGGCAATCGGCGTTCTGCTGGTCGCGGGCACCATATACGAAACGAAGTACGGTTCTCAGGCGGCGATTGCGATGATCTACCGCAGCCCGCTGATGGATGGCCTCATCCTCCTGCTTGGCATCAATCAGATCACCTGCACGATCAAACGTTACCCCTACAAACCGCACCAGCTCGGCTGGCTGCTCACTCATTTCGGGGTATTGATCATCCTGGTCGGGGCGATTTACGGCCGCCGTGGGGAGCTGGAGGGGAACATCGTTCTGCAGGAAGGCCAGAGCACCAACCACTTCGTGATGCGTCTTGAACGAGGCGGTGAGGAGCTGTTTTACGAAGTTCCGCTCGGCTTCGTGGTGCGTCTCGATCATTTCGAAGTCGACACCTACCCGGGTACCACGATGGCAAAGGAGTATCGCTCCCAGGTTGTCGCTGTCGATGAAGCGCGCGGTTACACCATCCAGCACACCATCCGTGTCAATTATCCCCTGATGTATCGTGGATTTGTCATCGCCCAGCAGAGTTACCAGCCCGCCGCGCCGGTGATGGGCACCCCGGCCACGTCGATCTTCTCAGTGCTGAAAAATCCCGGAACTCCAGTCATCTTCGCAGGCTTCATCATCCTTTCGACAGGGATCCTGGTAATCGTTTTCTTCAAGCCCTGGCTGATGAAACGGTTCCCCGTCGCGAGAAAAAAACGTGTCCCCAGGCCAATACTTCCAGAAACCCAAGCTGTGGGAGAAGGATCATGAAAGCGCTGACTCGATGGGGGGGATGGATAGTATTTGCAGCACTCCTGCTGTTGCACTCGCCCGTTTCAGGCGCGGAGCCGATGCCACGCGAAGCGATTTCGGCAATGGGCAAGGTTCCGATCCAGAGTGGCGGCAGAGTGCGTCCCTTCGATTCCTTCTCCCGCGACCTGGTCCGTGAAATCACCGGCAAGAAAAGGTGGCAGGGGGAGCTGCCCACATACACCATTTTCCGTTGGATGGCTTTGCCGAACAGCGCCTTCACCGAAGCCAACATCCCCGTACCCTACGACCCGCTGAGGAACGCGCTTGGCCTGGCTGGCGGACCCAACAGTTTCTATTCGATGGAGGAGCTGCTCCGTATCCCCAGCCTGCGACCGATCGCGGAGGAGGCGCAGGAAGCGAATGTCGAGGGACGTGATCTCACGGTGATGCAGAACAAGACACTCGAACTGATGAACCGTCTCGCACTGCTGCAGGGTCTCTTCACGCACCAGGCGCTGACTATCCTGCCCGGCGATGATGCCGATGGCAGCTGGCTCCCGCCGCACGCACTCGAACAGGACAGCAGTGTAAACGCTTTCCAGGTTGCGGTGGCCTACACCGGGCTTTTCCAATCCTTCCGGAACAGCGACTGGGATATTTTTATCACCTCGGCGAACCGTCTGCGCCATGACCTTGAACACTGGCATGACGGCAGGATCGACACGAGACGGCTGGATATCGAGTATCACTACCGTTCGATCGACCCCTGGCTGATCGCTCGATCCTTCTACCTGCTGGTTCTGCTGTTCCTGATGATCGGAGTTCTGACCAAACCCGAAGGGATGGCAAAGCTCGGACGAATCAGCTTGTCCCTCGGCTTTGTCATGCACACCGCAGCACTTCTGATTCGATGGTACATCGGCGGACGCGCGCCCTGGTCCAACATGTACGAGTCCATTGTGACCATCACATGGGGAGTGGTGCTGTATGCGCTCTTCCCCTTCCGTGGGTATGGACGGAAGGTGATTCTGCCCGCGGCGGCGCTGATAGGGTTCGCGAGCCTGACCATCGCCAGCCACAGCTCGCTGAATCCGGCGATCAATCCGCTGGTCCCCGCCCTGCAGAGCTACTGGCTGAACATCCATGTGATCGTCATCCTGATGGGCTATGCCGCAGTCGTCCTCGCGACTGGCGCAGGCCATGCCTGGATGATACGGGATGCCGTGAATCCTCAGGACAGTTCCGCGCTGGCAGGGATACACGGCGCACTCTACCGGATGGTCCAGTTTGCCGTGCTCTTCCTGATTGTGGGGATTCTGCTCGGTTCAGTCTGGGCGCACACGGCATGGGGACGATACTGGGGATGGGACCCGAAAGAGACCTGGGCGCTGCTGCTCTGGTTCTACTACCTCGGGCTGATCCATGCCGGGTACGAAGGATGGATCGGTCAGCGCGGCATGGCGATCGCGTCGGTCTTCGGGTTCCAGCTCCTGCTGATGACCTACTATGGTGTCAACTACTATCTCGCCGGACTGCACAGCTATGCCAGCGGTGAGGCTGTGCAGGTGCCCGGGCTGATGATCGCCTTTGTCCTGGCCGAATTCGCGTTCATCGGATGGTATCTCTGGCATACGAAACGGCGCATGCAAAGGCTTCAGGTTGCGGGGAGTTGAGGGAGGCAGACACTTCACGCGACTCCATCCGCCGTGGGGTTAAGGTGTAAAACAACCAGTCGGCCTCTGGCGCCCTCGTCATGCTGCATCGGTGAAATTGCCCTCAAATCCCGGACTCGGGAAGCGGACCTGGTTGACGCCATCATGAATAAGGACCGCAACCCTTGACTCATGTTTGCGGCTTGGCTTATACTACCCCCGAAGAAGGCAACCCAAGTTGCAGGTTTTCACCAGTTCTGCGCGATCACAAGCCGTTTGGTCTCGGATCACCTTCGTTTGAAGGTCCGGACGATGGCAGACACCCTGGGGAGATAACGGGAATGAACATGTCAACCTTGATCCTGATCAGCGTCGTGGTGGCGGTAATTCTGTTGTTTTTTGCCTATCGTCAAACCATCGGCGCGAAAATGATCCGTGTCCGTCTCGCCAATGAGGACCTCGAGACCATTCTCATGAAGCGGGTTGTGCTGGAGGGATACCAGCCTTCCGCCGAAGGACTGACACGTATCATCAGCGGTAAGGCGCGCGAGTACAACCTGAAACGCAGCGATATGATGACCGAGTCACAGCTGCTCGATGTCATCTTCACCAAGGTGATCGAAAGTGACCTGATCACCCAGGAACTGCGTAGCGACCTGATTAAGCGGCTCAGCCCGATGCTGAAAATTGTTGAAGCCGAACAGGTGAAAGAGTTAAGCCTGGGCAGCAAGAGCTGATAGACCGATCGCAACCTGGCGGGACGAGCGAGGCACGCTGGGAACAGATGGTAAGCGACAAGAGGAGTGGAGTATTCCGCTCCTCTTTTTTGCTCTGAATGGATGGATCTGCAGTGTCCGGTCGTCCGTAGGATGTGGACATACAGAGTGAATCGCTGCTGCCGTTCCCGGCTATTTCCGACTGCGCCACGCTCCCTTTACTGCCACAATTTGCAACTCAATCGCCCACCTGAACAGCGGGGTACTCCAAGCCTTTTCTTCAGCGTATCCTTGTGTTACCTTCCTCATGAGTGGGTCGACGGTATGTGCGGAGCGAGGGCGAAAATCACTCAGGCCCGGTAGCGGGGAGGTGAACGTGTTCGGGAAACGTAGACGATCTGAAGCCGATGAGCTGACTGCCAGTCTGCAGGAGACGATTCATCTCAGCGGGGACCGTCACGGTGTCGTTTCCATCCAGGACAGGGGTCGCCAGGTCCAGGTCCGTTACCATGATCTTCGTGAAGAGACTCTCGGCCTGCTCGCCGTTACCCTGCCTCACATCGAACCCAAACTTCCAACCATCTTAAACGCTTTGCTGGAAAAGGTTCGGTCTCGTCCCGCCGTCTGGTCGCAATTCGAAAAACTTCCCGGCATACAACGCATCGAGCAGCTTGCTCCTGCTTATCTGAAAAACGTGTTGAGCGGAGTGCTGGATGATGCTGTAATGCAAAAGACACTCGCGCTGGGTTCCCTGCTGGCACTGCACAATGTGAGTCCGGCGTGGGTGACCGGGTTGAGTGGCTATCTGCAGAAACTGTGCGATGATGCCCTTGTCGCGGCCCGAGTCGCGGATCGAGATCGAATTCAGTTTGCCCAGGTGCTCAGCAATCGGCTCAGTTTCGAAGCATCGCTGCTGCAGGAGGGGCATGGGGCCGAGGGCTGCAATCACCTGCAGAAGAAGATCGATGAGATGGAGAAGAAGCGTGACGATTTTGTCACTTTTCTCTGCGCAGCGGTGCGTGAAGCGGCTGCGATCGGCGATCTCACCTCACGGTCCGATTTGAATCGTTTCCCAAAGGAATACCGCGAACTTGTTCACGCGATCAACGATCTGCTCGATTCCATCCTGATCCCCCTGCGCGAGGCAATCGATGTATTGCAGAAGGTCGCGAAGCATGATCTGACTTACAGGATCGAGGGCGAGTACACAGGCGATCATGCGTTGATCCCGGCCGCTCTGAACCCTGCGCTGGACCATCTGAACAAGGCACTCGGGCTGGTGACCGTATCTGTGAACGAGGTCGAGGAGGGCGCGAAGCGGCTCGCCGATACCAGCGGTGCGCTCTCTGCCGGGGCCACCCAGCAGGCGAGTTCGCTGGAAGAGATTCGCTCTACCGTCGATTCAATCACTTCGCAGACCCGGAACAACGCGGACAACGCATCCCAGGCGAACCGTCTCGCCGAGGAGGCGCGTCAACATGCGGACTCCGGCAGCCGCGAAATGGAGAAGATGCTCGAGGCGATGCACGCCATTGAGGAATCTTCCGGGCAGATTTCGAGGATCATCAAGGTGATCGAGGAGATCGCCTTCCAGACCAATCTGCTGTCGCTCAATGCCGCAGTGGAGGCGGCGCGTGCCGGTGTTCACGGCAAAGGTTTTGCCGTTGTCGCTGATGAAGTGCGCAGCCTGGCACAGCGATCCGCGAAAGCTGCAAAGGAGACTACCGAGCTGATCGAGGGCACGATCTCACGTGTCAAGAAAGGCGCAAGCATTGCCTCTTCAACATCGGAAGCGTTGTCGGAAATCGTGACTGCAGTCGGTCAGGTGAATCAGATCATCCAGGAAATCACCGCCGCTTCCCACGAGCAGAACCGCAGTTTCGAGGAGGTGAATGAAGCGCTCAGCCAGATCGAGAATGTCACCCAGCACACCGCCGCAAATGCAGAAGAAAGCGCGGGGGTATCTGAACAGTTGTCGGCTGAGGCGGAGCAGCTGAAGCGGCTGATCTCGGAGTTCAGGATCACAGGGGTGTCGCACACGCCCCAGTTGCACACTCCCCACCCACACAGGACACCACAGCTGCCCGAAGAGAACGATTCGGAGTTTGATGTTCCGGAACCACCCGGCAAGGTGGGCAGGTCAGCCAGGAAGTCAGAACCACGGAAACACACCACCACACACCACTCCTCGAAAGAGATTGCAGATTTGGACGATATCGAATTCGACGGATTTTAACCGGTTGTTGTCCCTCTGACTCAAGCGGACTAAAGCACTGTTGAAGTGCCATTGCCCCGCAGCAGCCGGGCAGACCCCCCGTTGTGTGCAGCTGATCCGCTCGACCCGCCGAGGAGGAATGCTGACCATCCAACCACCCCCTCAGCAGGGATCATCTGCAGTCTCTTCGTTGCCAGTGAGCAAAGCACCGTTGGATTTCGACCAGCATCGAGCTAACTTCGCCGATTGTTAGGAATTGGTGTAAATTGTATACAGGCAGGGTTAGCGATGAACCGACGTCCCCGGTCGTTTGTGCTTGGTGTGGCATTCCTTGCTGTTTTGCTGACAGGCGGAATCAGTGGTGTGAGGGGGGATGAGGGTCGCGACCTGAAAGGTCCGCTCGCGGACGCCCTGCTTCCGGATGGTCTCGCCGGATTGCGTGTCGGGTTGAACCTCATGGTCGGCTATACTCATGATGACAGCCCCGTGCTGGACCAGTTTGTCACGAAACGCGCCTACCTCGACTTTCGCATCAAACCGCAGAAATGGCTTGAGGTCCGTGTTACACCGGACGTTTACCCCGATGATGACGGCATCGAATACCGTCTGAAGTACGGGTACGGCAAATTACAGGGCGAGCAAGCTGGATTCATCCACAAACCCTATGTTGAGATCGGGATGGTTCACACTCCCTGGCTCGAATTTGAGGAACACATCAATGTCTATCGTCTCCAGGACCCACTCTACCAGGAACGAGTTGGCCTGATCACCTCGGCAGATGTCGGGCTGACGGTCGGCGGGTTGTTTGGGGCGAAACTGGACAAGAGGACCATCGAAGCGCTGGGCGGGTCGCCCGATCCGGGACGATATGGCAGTGTGGCACTCGGCGTGTACAACGGTGCGGGGTACTATTCCGCAGAGCAGAACAGCAATAAAACCCTGATGTCGCGTCTCAGCCTGCGTCCACTGCCGGACCATCTGCCAGGGTTCCAGATTTCCCACCACTTTATTTTCGGACGCGGCAACCGTACCGAACGTTTCCCTCTCTTCGTAGAGAGCCCTGACTCTGTCGTAATATCCACTCTACCCCTCTACATGTTGAATGGTTTGATGCTGAGCTTTGAGCAGCGGAACCTGACAGTGGCTGTGCAGGGGGTAACCGGAAGTGGAAACAGGCAGGGCACCAACCTCTGGATGGATGCTTCCACCGGCGAATATCACCGTGGTGAATCCCTCGAATACCTCGGTGGGTCGGTTTTCCTCGACATTCAACTCGCGCCCTATCCCTTCGCACTGATGGGACGATTTGACCGGTTCGACCGGGATGTGAAACATGCGGACAACGGGCTGGACCGTCTCATCGGCGGGATCGCCTACCGACCGGATAAGACCTTCCTCATCCTCCTCGATGTGGAGCGGACTCTCTACGAGTCACCCCTTGTCGAAGATGAGTTGCGGGTGCAGGTGATGATGCAGTTCAAGACGCTGTAGCTGGATCGAATCTGCCCTTAGCGGGCGACAGTTCGATCCATGAGCGACAATTCATTGCCCTGATTCAGTGCGATTTCGCAACCGTCTGAAGAACGATCGCAGCAGTTCGGACGCTTCCTCTGCCAAAACACCGTTGGTAATTGAGAATCGGTGGTTGAGGCGAGGGTCATCGTGGAGACGATAAAGGCTTCCGCACGCCCCCGCTTTCGGGTCTTCTGCAGCATAGACCAACCGTTCGATCCTCGCCAGGACCAACGCCCCCGCGCACATGGAGCAGGGTTCGAGGGTCACATAGAGCGTTACCCCTTCGAGACGTTTGTCGCCCAGGGCATTCGCTGCAGCGGTGATCGCCTCCATCTCGGCATGTGCGGTGGGATCATTGGTCGCCTCGGTACGGTTGCGTCCTTTGCCGAGAATCTGACCATCGCGAACCGCCACTGCCCCGATCGGCACTTCGCCTGCCTCCGCCGCTTCCAATGCAAGTTTCAGCGCGATCCCCATGAAATAACGGTCAAGGTTCAGGAAGTCGAGGTTGTTCTCCACCATCATCCTTTCAGCCAGATGGAACGATCCACAAGAGTTGAGTCGATTGCGCTAATGTACGTTTCCGAATACCTTGCATGGCAACCTGAGTCAATTCGAGCCGGTCCCTGCCGGGGAGGTGAAATGATACGTTCCGCCATGCTCAGTGTCCTGATCCTGCTTTTCGCGGGTGTCTGCTTGGCCGAAGACCAGCGGATTGAAACCCTGTTCGGTGAGATTGTCGATGAGCTGGTCGTGGAGAAGGAGCTGGACTGGCGTGTGACTCTCCAACCGAGCGGACGCGCCTGGATGTGGCAATTTTCGCACAAGGATCCGCTTGTCCATTGGGATTATGGCGCGTCGGTACACATGGAGATCGCCCGTGGCCGAGGGCACCGGACCTGGTTCGGAGTCAGCTACCGTGAAGCGGCCGGGTATGGCGCCGGACAGACAATCACCCCCTTCGACCCGCGCCACATCGACACCGCTCAGCATCTCGGCTGGAGGTACCTGTTTGGCGAACGATTTCAGGGATTCGCCTCGCTGAGCCGCTGGTGTTACCACGAGATCGACATTCACAACCGATCCGCGGTGTTTTTTACCCATGTCGCGAGCGGAGTGGGCACCCTGTCGCCGCCGGAGGAGGGTGAACCGCCGATCTGGGTGTTTAAGCATGGCAAGCCACGGTTCGACACCTATCTCTACGCCGGGCCTTTCATCAGTGGCGGTCCGTTGGACATCCTCGGCATCACCACGACCTACCAGGCGGAGTTCCGTTTCTATGCCGCTTACATCCTTCCCCTCAACCGGACCTTCCAGATCGAGCCCGCGCTACGATGGGATGTGCTGCTGTTGCACGAGAACGCCCTCCTGCGTGAGCGACAAAGGATCGACGCACGATTGAATTTGAACATGCAACGTGCGAGGGGGGGATTCACTCTCTTCGCGGGACGGCACCTGGAGGACCGTTACATCGACCGACGCAGCCCGGTGGACTGGTACGGCGGGATCGAGCATCGCTTCTGAATTGCCTGTCGAGTGGACTTTCCCGGTTTCGACTCGTTGAACCATCGGCGAGCCTTGCGGGAATCACAGAACAATCCTATATTTGCCATGCTTCCGGAAGATCGGCGGCGAACGACACATGGCGGGATAGCTCAGTCGGTAGAGCAGGGGAATCATAATCCTCGTGTCGGGGGTTCAAGTCCCTCTCCCGCTACCCAAAAAGAAGGCCTTCGGATCTGTTCCGAAGGCCTTCTTTTCAGCCAGCCCTTTGTGACTGTCACACGCTGGGCAGGTCTCCGCTTCGCTAAAGGCCTGCCGCTACACTCCTGGAGACCTTTGGCCTCAAGGCGATCTTGGCAACCTGACTGGACGGAGTCAGCTGCTTAGAGTCTTATGAGGATTCCATTTTTGAGTGCAGAACAATGCGGTCACGGCTGTTAGGGAGGTGTCATTCGCGGTTCTCATGAGAGACCCTATCACGTAAGCCGCTGTTTTGTCAGAATATAGACCGACTCTCCGCGACTTCATTTTTCTTATCTGATTGAGCGGATCGGTTGCATGAAAGTTAGGATGCGAGCAATTTGTCCTATGCAATCAGCCAGTGTTTGAGAAGCATTGCTCTCCGTTTTATTGACGTATCCCTCATTGCTCGAGGGGGGAAGATATGCAACATCCGTTCTGGATTCTTCGAGTCGTCTCGCTTTCGATCTGCCTGCTCGTTTGTTTCGGTTGCTGCAACTGCAGCAACGTTCTGCAGGACTCCACCGTATTGTCGAACAACACGTTTGACATGTCGCTTGAAATCAGGCACTCGCCGATCGATTCAGAAGGTCAACCTTCTGCAGCCATCTATCTTTCAACTGTTGGTGCGGAGATATTCTTCTGCGGTGTCGATTCCATCGATCGCCTGGAAGCCTGTCAATTTTCAGGGATTGTCCCCGACATGGGGTGCTGTGCATCTGGCCCGATAGAGGTTGAGGGAGAACCACCCGAGACACCACCCAAGCTGCCGCCCGAATTGCCACCCGAGCTGCCGCCCGAGTTGCCACCCGAAACGTTATTGCCCCCTCCCAACCCGAATTATTTTCACCCAGGCCTAACTACTCCAGCATTCCTTACAGACTCCGCGTATCCCAAGATTGAATTGCTCAACCTGATTGAGCTGCACGTGTCGGTGCTTGCCGAGTATCTGACGGGCGGATGTGCTGCTTGTCGGTTGCTGTCTATCGACAGAGAGTGCTTAGCGTTGAGTGTGACCGGCTTCGGGATGATGGAATTTCGCAAGCCTGGCGGACAAATGGGTCTTGACAAGAATTTGTGCAGCATTGCTCGGCTAATGAAGCTGTCAAGTCGCGCCGAGAGACCGCGCTACGCTTGCCTCTCAGCGAACTTGACAGCTGAATTCTTGCAAAAATTCTTAGGAGGAGCCGGATAAATTCACTGACGTAGCAGATTTAAGTCACTCTTGCATTGACAGAAGGGCAGTTGAGCTTGCTTTGATTCATGCTGGGGGGGAAGAAACATGCGATTCTTAAAAGCAACAGCTACCATGCTTTTCGGATGGGGTATTTTATTTGCTCAAATGCCAACATCTGATCCAAACCGAACAGAAGCGGTGCCAGCAAGCACTTTGCAGATTCCAACCATAGCCAAAACAGCACCACGATCAACCAGCTCCTACGCACTGCTTGATACCCTGCTCCCTGCGATTCTTGATGGATACGATATTGTCGGTCTCACTGCGACCATACATCAGAATGGAGCGGAGGTATGGACAGGGTGCTTCGGATTTGCAGATAATTCCATTCAAGTGCCTATAACCGACTCCACGTTATTTGTTCTCTGCTCTATTTCGAAGTCATTCACTGGAACAGCGTTGATGCAGCTGTGGGAACAGGGACTATTCGAACTTGACGATCCGATCAATAACTATCTTCCTTTTGATATAATACACCCTCATTATCCTGACTCACTCATTACATTCCACCAACTGCTGACCTTCACCTCTGCTATCCGTGACAATTGGAATGTAATCGACGGCTTGACAGTACCAGGAGATATTCAACAGTCATTGCAGGAGTTTTTGCAGGAGTATTTTACTCCCACAGGAAATTACTACAACGTATTCCAGAACTTCAGCTATTTTACCTATCCCGGTGAAAGGTTTCTGTACTCGAATCTGAACTATGTGCTTATCGCCTACCTTGTCGAGATTTTGTCAGGGGTGCCATTTGCCGACTATTGCGAGGAGTTCATCTTTGATCCCCTGGCCCTGGATCGAACCCGCTGGTTCCTTGCTGATATCGACACGACAATGCTCGCGCATGGCCACAATGCGGCACGGACCCCTTTACCGCATTTCGGCACACCCATCTGGCCGGCGGGTGGTCTTCGAAGCAATCCGCCCGATATGTGGCGTTTCATGAGCGCGATCATGAACTGGGGTGAGATGGATGGGGTCCGTCTCCTGGACAGCACCACAGTCGACCTCATGCTTCAGCCTCGAGTTTCGATGGTACCCTACCTCTGGCATGACTATGGGTATGCATTCCATGTAGAGTCTTTAATCTTTGAAGTCGACACCATGCAGGTGTGGGGACACAGTGGTGGATGGGAAAATCGTTATGTGACTTATATGTTCTGGTGTAAGGAGACAGAAACAGCATGCGTAGCGATGATAAATTCATATAACCAGTCTGCGATGTTAGAAATCTATCAACTAATGCTATCTGTAGCATGGACAGAGTGGCTCTCAGTAAAAGAACCCGAACTCCTGCACCCCGATCAGTTTCTGCTGGAAAGAGTCTATCCTAATCCGTTTAATCCGGAGATAAGGGTTCGCTATCGCATCACAGACTCAACCGAGATAACGATATCTGTCTGCAACCTGCTTGGTCAGCATGTACTTCGGGTGAACAAAGGAGTACATCCCCCTGGTAGTCACGAGGAATGCCTCCAGATGCCCGCTGCAACATCCGGTGTCTATATCGTTCTTGTTGAAACGCCAATGACCAGTGCCGCAGCACGAATTATTCATCTGAAATAACAGGTCACGGCGTGGGATGGGTTATTTCGCACCGCCCGGCTACACAGATCCGGCCGACTCTCCCCTGAACAGGCCTGAGAGGACTCATCCACCCTCGACCGAGCAGGGTTGGTCCGTGATCCAAGTGTAACCCTGCAAAGAAGTTAAAAAGTCCTCGTGAAACAGCAAAACAGATCATAACAGCATCAAAACCAGCGATAAAATGAGTTAGGGAAGCAAAACTTAGCGTTTTTTGTGTTTATGTGATCGGTGTCAATTGAAAAGCACCTTACCGGCCTTATTTTTCCCCGAACAGACGTGCCCTCCACAAGGAGGGGCATATCAAGGCGATTCAACTTCCCAATGCCGGTTCATTTGACGGAAAAGGGGCGTAATTCCCGAGGGGAATGACCCTTCTTATGGCTCCGCATAATGGATCGGCTTTTTCGGACGACAGTCATTTCAGGGGGATGGAGGATGGACAAGCGAAAATTGTTTTCATTGCTGGCGATCCTGATGCTTGGGATTGTCCTGATGTGGGGTGTGGGGTGCGACCTGCTCGAGGACGACACGGACGACCCCGACTCAACGACGGGTATTCCAGCCGGGCTGGTGGGCGCCTGGTCGCTCCAGTACTGGGTAGAGGATAACAGTGTCGAAATGGCGCAGGCGGGGATGATACGCCTGGTGATCAACGAGGATGGCAGTTGGCAGTACATCGCGAATAACGCGGTGCGTCAGTCGGGATCGGCGACAGTGGAAGTGCGTTCCGGCGTTGAGCATGTGATCACAGTCGTGACGTGGTCAGAGGACGCCGAGGATATCGGCGACTCGAATGACTTGACAGTACGCAGGGGCAGCACCTGGCTGACCTTCGATTATACGATGGATGGTGAATCATCGCACGAAGTGTACACCCGTAACCATTCGGGCAACAATGCAGTCAACGGCGTGCTGTTCAACACGACAACGATGGCCCCGATGGCGGCTCTAACAGTCACAGCGACCCCTTCGGGCGGTTCGCCGATCACAACGACTACGGATGCATTCGGCTTCTATCGCTTCGAGAACCTCTCCGCAGGAGTGGTCACATTGACAGCGGGTGCGACCGGATTCGCCGATTGGTCACAGCCCGTTTCAGCGTTGCAGAATGTCACCCTCTTCTTCGGGTCGGGGATGACACCGATGTCCTCGGACATGGCGACTATCACCGGACGAGTCAACATTTCCATGAGCAATGATCCCATCGTGGGAGCGTCGATCGTCTCAAATGATGGCGCAAACACGACAACGAACAGCGAGGGGCGTTACACCCTGATCGTCACCCCCGGTTCACGGACCATCACCGCCAGCGCTACCGGGTACACCAGCCAGGCTCAGTCGGTGACGATTGCCGCCGGCCAATCGACCACGATGAATTTCTTCCTCTCCGAGGGAAGCAGTGAGACAGCCACAGTCTCCGGGACAGTCAAGGATCTTTACACCACGCAACCGCTCGAATTCGCATTGGTCACCGCTGCGACAGGGGAATTTGACTACACCAACGAGGACGGCTTCTACTTCATGACCGTCCCCGCAGGGACCATCAACCTGACAGCGACTTTCGACGGGTACCTCCCCGGCACCCATGAGACCATCCTGCTGGCCGGACAGAGCGAAGTACTCGACTTCCTGCTTTACCCGGATGGCGGAAGTGGCGGATCGGCGACTGTCCAGGGCTATGTCACGCATTCGCAGACGGGTGATCCGCTCGAGGGAGTGCTGATAGCAACCTCCGGCAGCCAGTCGACCACCTCCGATGATGAGGGGTTCTACTCCTTGACCCTATCGTCCGGAACAGTCGTTCTGACGGCATCCCTGTATGGCTACTACGACAACATCCAGCAGGTTACCCTGTCGGAAGACGAAACCCGCGACCTCAATTTCGTTCTGTCGCCAACCCTTTCCGGCTCCGAAGGGCAACTGCGTTTCGTCCTGAGCTGGGGAGCATCGCCTTCCGATCTGGACAGCTACCTCGAAACCCCGGAAATCGAGGGGAATACCTATACCATCTGCTACTGGATGGATGGGGATTCGTTGTATGCTCCTTATGCGACGTTGGACCGTGACGATGTCGACAGCTACGGCCCCGAGACCATCACGATCTACACCTTGTTCGACGGTACCTACAATTATTACGTGCATAACTACTCCGGTTGGCCGGAACTCGCCGGGTGCGGCGCACTGGTGCAGATTTACGACGATGAGGGGTTGATCCAGTCGGTGACGGTGCCGACGACAGGCAGTGGTACCTACTGGCATGTGGTCGATGTGGATGGGGCAACCGGGAACTTGACCCTGATCAACCAGATCCAGACCAACCCCCCGGGTAATGGGAAGATGGCCAAACGCAACAAGTAGATTCAGCTGTCTGTCAGGGAAAACAACCATGCGCTCGGAGGTCCACACCTTCGGGCGCATGGTTGTCCTATCTGCGATGACACGAATCATGTGTGAAGAACAGGGGGTGCAGTTGGACTCACTCGAGAGCCGAAAATATGTAAAGTAGTTGTCAAGCTCTTGACTTGTTGTTGGGGGGGGGGATATTCAAACATTCTTTACCATCAACGAGTGGAGGATGAAATGAAGGCATTAACCAGAGTTGTACTCGTAATCATGATGCTCGTTCTTTCTATGGGGAGCGAATCGTTCGGGGTCAGCTGGGTCAGGTTCGAGCATATTGGTGCAACATCAAGTGCTCCATTAGATCCACCAGTAAATCGACCACAAGACACCTATGTGATGCGAGGGACTGTGAAATCTTACGCCCAATATGAAGACACGACAATCGATGTGTATCAGAGTGTTCATGATGGCGTTGAGAATTATTTTTCTCAGCAGGTAAGACTTATGCAGTACGAATCAGATACGTATATTGCTGATATTTCTGTTTTGCCTTACGGATACACTTGGCATAGTGAGTCTAATATCCCAGGTGGTGGTGGGCCTGACGGAGGCTACGTTCATTTCCAGATCGATTATCCATGGTAGACAGTCGATAGGGCGGTTGGCCGAACAGAATTGTGCAGTATTCAATTATCTCTCATGGCAATTCGATTACTACGTCTCCATGTTGACAATTGAGGGGGCTGTGGTCTCCGCGACTTCAAGACGGTATGAAAGCGGAGTGCACGCCTCCTCATGGTTGATCTCTGTATGTTTTGCAGCACCTGACTGCAAGATTCACTGATCGTGCAATCCACTTGCTTTTCGGCGTGATACATACCCGGGGTTATGCCGATTGACGGTGGCCCACTCGCTGAATGGCCAGATCACACCAAGATCGTGGCAGGTGGATTTCCTTCATTTATATGATCACATGGAGGGGCGATACAATGCGACGACGGCTCCCCTGCGCCCTATTACTGCTTGTTTTCCTTTCAACCCCTGCATATCCAGATGTGTTGGAGATCCCTGCGGCTTTTCCAACAATTGCATCGGCTGTTTTGGCAGCATCCTCAGGTGACACCCTCCTGCTTGCACCCGGTTTTTACCAGGAATCAATCCAAATAACCAGCACGGCGCTGACAATTGGCAGCCACTATCTGCTTGATGGCTCCGATGAGTGGATCGAAGCGACGCATTGGGTAAGCGGTCACGACACAAGTTCCGCCATTGCCGCATCCGGTATTTTCCAGGGGAGTCTAACTCTTGCCGGTCTTTGGTTTACGCCTTCTGTACCATTTCGTGGCGGGGTGATCACGATGATGGATTCGCGTCACCTGTTGATTGAAAACTGCCGATTTGTCGCGAATTATCAGGATACGGTGCGTTATGTGAACTGGGGAGGTGCAGTTGACGCCAATCGAGTTGACAGTCTGACTATCATGGACAGTTTCTTCCAGGGGTGCCGTGCCTTTCGAGGCGGGGCTGTTGCCGCTGATAGTTGTGATGCCGTTCTGCTGGTGGGCAACCGTTTTACAGGAAATGTTGGGCTCAATGTCGCAGGTGCATTCGCCGGAGAGTTTAGTTCGGGTGAGATCCTCAACAATGAATTTATAGAGAATCAGTGTCTTGGCGTCGCAGGCGGATCGACCTATTTATCAGGTTGGAGAGTCAATGGTGTAACCAACCGTTGGTCAGTTCGGGGAAACGATTTTATAGGGAATAAAGCAAAAATCGGGGGTGCAATCCATATTTTTGAGTATCCTCATATTCGAATAGAGGATAACAGGTTCATCAGAAACGAAGCAATTTGGTTCTCCTTCCCCATGGGGGGCGCTATCAGCATTCAGAGAGATTCTGAACACTATGTGATTGCTGGCAATCTTTTCTACAGGAATCACTCGATTAAGCAGGGTGGAGCATTGAACTTACTCAGCCAGGGGAGTGTTCATCACAATCAGTTCGTGGAGAATGAAGGTGGTACAAGTTCAGCCATCGCCACCCAATATGATTTTCATGACAACATGGAGATTGTTGCTGAGGTGCATGACAACCTGTTTATTCGCAATCGACCTACCATTCCCGATTTTTATCTCGGAACAATTGCCGCCACTTCCCGTTCGGGTATTCGAGCCTGGAATAATGATTTCTACGATAACCAACTATATGCCGTAGGGACTGTCCCCCCGCGCCCCGGAGACCTTGAAATCGATGGGAACTACTGGGGGGACCCGAGTGGGCCGTATCAAGAGGTCTTGAATAGTGAAGGATTGGGCGATACGCTTCACCCCTTCCTGCATCTTACGGTTGAGCTGAACACATTTTCCGCCGTTCCATTGAGTCCCTGGCAACCACCAGGGCCATTTCAATTGCTTGAACCCGCTCCTGGTGAGCCGATTGACTTCGAAGAAGAAGTGCAGTTTGTCTGGCAGAGGGCTGCCGATCCGAATGAGGGGGACCAAGTCTTTTATGTCCTCGAATTCTCTGATAGTGTTGGGTTTATAGAAGTGCGTGAGTCCTATTACGCCTCTATGGACACCAGTTATATCGTTCACTCACCAATCTTGCAGGGAGTGAGCTGGTGGCGTGTGCTCGCGGCAGATACCCTGGGATTGAACCGAATTTCAGATCCTCGGGAGATCGGCTCACTATACCGGCTGGAGGACTTGCAAGCGACAATCCCGGAAAACTGGGAACTCTACCCACCCTATCCGAATCCATTTAACTCACTGCTTACTGTGAAAGTCGATGTTCCCGACAGTGGCTATCTGCGAATCGCAGTCATTGATTTGCTCGGCAGAGAAGTTGGCTTGCTTCATTCAGCCATAACGGATCCTGGTCACCACACATTCTCCTGGGATCCTTCCGGGCTTGCGTCAGGTGTCTACATGATTCGAGGTGAATCAGAAAATTGGCATGTAATAAGGAAGGCAGTCCTGCTGAAATGAGTGGCAGGTAGTTCCCCTGGTATTTGTAATCGCGCCACAGGCGCGATGGTCTGTCAGACGTGGGCGTCTGACAGAACGCCCTTTATCACCATGTGGAAGTTCACCAACCGGAGCCCCATGCTCGAGACGGTGCTTCCACCGGTAGATGGCGGGACGTATCTTTCCCCCGCTCTTGGACCGGAGTTCCTCTGATGCTCCCACCATCATATCCCGACCGGGTATTTCGCGGCAGTTGTGAATACCGGGTGTCTCTCTCGGGGACAGGTCGTCCCTGAGGTAGTTTGTCGAACACGGGTGATCGGTAACTGTCGCTGATTACACCGGGAGTATGTGCAGTGCAGAAAACTCGTAATTCCATCCGTAACCTGGCCATCATCGCCCATGTGGACCACGGCAAGACCACCCTGGTCGATGCCATGCTCCGTCAATCCGGGCTTTTCCGTGACAATGAGGTCATCGCCGAACGTGCGATGGACAGCATGGATCTGGAGCGTGAAAAGGGCATCACCATCATGGCGAAAAACACCGCCATTCCGTATGGTGATGTCACGATCAACATTGTGGACACCCCGGGTCACGCCGATTTTGGCGGCGAGGTGCAGCGCATCCTGAAAATGGTCGATGGCTGCCTGCTGCTGGTTGACGCTTCGGAAGGGCCGCTCCCACAGACACGTTATGTGCTTTCAAACGCTCTCGAGAACGGTCTGAGTCCAATTGTGGTGATCAACAAAATCGACCGTCCAGACGCGCGGATCAGCCAGGTCGTGGATGAAGTGCTGGAGCTTTTCCTTGACCTGGATGCGAGCGAAGAACAGTGCCATTTCCCGATTGTCTACACGGTCGCCCGCGATGGCATCGCCACCCTCGATCTGGCAAATCCGGGCAAGGATCTGCGTCCCCTCTTCGAGTTGATCCTCGAGAGTGTCCCTGTGCCAGTCTACGAGGAGGATTCACCCCTTCAGCTCCAGATCACAACCCTGGACTACAGCGATTACCTGGGACGGATCGGAATTGGCCGTGTCAGCAACGGTCGTCTCCAGGTCGGCCAAAGCATCCTGATGACCAATGGCCAGGAGGGGGCGGCAGGCGAGCGTGCGCGTGTAACGAAGCTCTTCGGTTTCTCGGGATTGAAACGAATCCCCGTCGAAAGCGCCGAACCCGGTGACATTGTCGCGATTGCCGGGATCGAGGGGATCAAACTGGGCGACACCCTGACTGACCCCGAGAACCCGCGACCGCTTCCGCCCCTGCGCATCGACGAACCCTCCCTCGAGATGATTTTCCATGTCAACACGTCACCCTTCGCCGGGCGGGAGGGGAAGTATGTCACCAGCCGCCAGTTGCGGGACCGTCTGTTCAAGGAGATCCAGGGAAACCCGTCGTTGATTGTCGAGGAAACGACCTCCGCGGACGCTTTTCGTGTGCTGGGGCGGGGTGAGTTGCAGTTCGCAATTCTGCTGGAGACCATGCGTCGCGAAGGCTTCGAGGTCGCTGTCGGGAAGCCGCGCGTGCTGACACGGCGTGACTCGGCGACCAGCGCACTGTTGGAACCCTTCGAGCTGCTGGTGGTGGATACGCCTGAGGACTACATCGGGACGGTCACCCAGGCGATGGGGATGCGTAAGGGGAAGATGATCCGTATGGTCAATCACGCTTCCGGCTGGGTACGTCTCGAGTTCGAGGTGCCGATGCGGGGGTTGATCGGGCTGCGTTCCCTGCTGATTGTCGAAACCCGTGGGACGGCGATCCTGAACCACTATTCGATCGGCTGGCGGGACCATACGGGCGAGATTCCGCACCGTATCAACGGCGTACTCATCGCGGACAGGACCGGCAAGTCCACTTCTTACGCCCTGCAGAACCTGCAGGAACGCGGGCAAATGTTTATCGGACCCGGCGAGGAGATGTATTCCGGACGGATTGTCGGCGAGAACAGCCGGACCGACGACATGTGGGTCAATCCGACCAAAGAGAAGAAGCTGACGAACATGCGTGCCGCCGGATCGGATGACAACTACATGCTGCACCCGCCGCGTCCCCTGACCCTCGAATCGGCGCTCGAATTTATCGCTGAGGATGAACTGGTCGAGGTGACACCCAAATCGTTGCGTCTCCGGAAAAGACTCCTGAGCGAGGAAGAGGCTCGCAAGGCGAATCGCGCCGCGGCGAAAAGCGCGTGATGCAGGTCGAGATTGCGCTCTGAATGACGATCACTCGCGGGCAGCTCTCGGTCTCAGCGTCTCTCGAAAATATTGCAGGGAGTAGATTTGGGAGTGCAGCGCAGCAGTCGCGCGTGTTGTGTGTTCCTCAGAGACTGCAGCTCATGAAAGTGGCTCCTCCTGAGAATGAGTGAATGAACTCAGCAGTCAAGTCGCACCGCGAGACCGCGCTACGCTTGCCGCTCGATGAACTTGACTCCCAGACCTCCACGACCATGCTTGTGAGGATCCCCCTATTCATTCATGGACAATTCATTCAAGTGTCACTGCTAATGTTCGGCGGAAGCGCTGATCGTCCGGACATCCAGTTCTGCTCCCGAGCTTGAGGATAAGTTTGGATCATTGAACAAATGCGCTCGTATAATCTGCGGGATTGAACCACTTGGAGGAACAATGCGAAACATAGCTGCCGGAACACTCACTCTGCTCCTGGCACTGTTCGGCACAGCCATCGCCGGAGAAGGCCAGAGTGGCGACACCATGCCCGGGCATGAGGGAATGATGCACGGTCAGATGCCGATGCACCACGAAAAGCCAGCCCCTGTCACACGCGCCATTTGCCATCTCCAGCCGACCGAGGGAAACCAGACACACGGCGTGATTCATTTCGAGCAGACGGCTGAGGGGGTTCGTATCACCGGTCGTGTTGAAGGTTTAACCCCTGGCAAGCATGGTTTCCACATCCATGAGTTCGGTGACCTTTCGGCCCCGGATGGCACCTCGGCGGGTGGCCATTTTAATCCGCTGGGGCATGAGCATGGGGGGCCTCAATCCGACGCACGCCACCCGGGTGACCTCGGGAACCTTGACGCCGATGAGCAGGGGGTCGCTGTGTACGATTGGACAGATCCGGGATTGCTGTTGAATGGGCCACTCTCGATCCTTGGACGTGGGCTTGTCGTGCACGAAGATGAGGATGATCTCGTCAGCCAGCCGACCGGCGCCGCAGGGGCACGAGTGGCGGTTGGTGTGATCGGGGTTGCCAGGTAACACCAGCGGGCGTGCACTATCGTACGTCTCGCTGAGTCCTGCACTTGAGCAGATCAGTTTTTCTCAGTAGGTTGTCTGCCGGGGACGGCATCCGTAAAACCACAGTCCAACCGAGGATTCAAGATGGCCGATCACGAATACTTCGAGCCGGAACATGAGCTGAGTGAAGAGACTCGTGACCTGCACCGCGCGCTGATCTCATTGACCATTACCCTGCGTGCGGTGGATCGTTACACCCAGCAGATCGACCTGTGCAAGGATGAATCGCTGAAGGCGCTGCTGATTCATAACCGTGAGGAAAAGCTCGAACACACTGCGATGCTGATCGAGTGGCTGCGCCGCCGTGACGCCACATTCAACGACGAACTGCGGGCCTTCCTGTACAAGGATGGTCCGATCATCGACCCACGTCACTGAACCACCGTGAACGACAATAAAAAACCTGCCCGATCTGGGCAGGTTTTGATTTTGGTGTAGCGCCAAGTCCCCCGAGCTGACTGAACCTGTTTCGCGCCTCGCAGAAACGCCTCCGACCGTCAGATGTGGGTGTCTGACTCAATGCCGAAAGTTCCCGTCTGGCAGGAGCGGTGATCTGCACTGTCGCTTTCGATTTCCTAAAACGAGCTGAAATCATCCAGGTCAATCACATCCTCCGGACGCACCTCCGACAGCGATTTTTCCCTGCGTTCGCTTCGTTTCTCATCAACGGGCAGGTAGTTCCGGTTTGTCCTGCTGTCGCTTGTCAGTCTGAACTCCTGGATCATTGCCTGCAGCGTGACCGTTTGCCCGGACAATTCCTCCGCCGCCGCCGCGCTCTCTTCGGCAATGGCGCTGTTGGACTGAGTGATCTGGTCCAGATCACCCAGTCCAAGGTTAATCATTCGGATTGAGTCGCTCTGCTGCCCAACCGCTCCGCTGATCTCGCCAATGACTGCACTCACCTTGCCGACACCGTCGATGATCGTGCGCAGACTCTCGGCGGTTTCAGATGCAATTTTTCCACCATTCTGTGATCGTTCGATGGAGCCTTCGATCAGTTGTGTGGTCTCGGAAGCCGCCCTGGCACTCCGTTGAGCGAGGTTACGGACCTCGTCGGCAACCACCGCGAACCCCTTGCCGTGAGCTCCGGCACGTGCGGCTTCCACGGCGGCATTCAAAGCGAGCAGGTTGGTTTGGAAGGCGATCTCGTCAATGGTTTTAATGATGCGTGAGATCTCGTTGGAGGACTGGCTGATGCTCTCCATTGCCTCCAGCATCCGCACCATACGGGTGTTGCCTTCCTCAGCATTACGACGTACCTGGTTGGCGAGTTGGTTCGCTTCGCTGGCGTGATCGCCGTTCAGCCGGGCACGCTGCTCCACCTCCTGCATGGAGGAAGATATCTGTTGCAGGGCTGCAGCCTGACGTGTCGTTCCTTCTGACAGCGACTGGCTGGTGCTTGCCACCTGGTCCGCGCCGGTCCTCACCTGGTCGACCGCTTCACGAATGTTTGTCAACAGCTCATTCAAAGTCGCGAGAACATGATTGAGCGCCGATTTGCTGACCGTGTGATCGCCTTTGTAATCGCCGGAGACCTGTTGACTGAGATCATTGGCGGCCATCTTTTCAAGGACAGAAACAGTCTCCCGTACCGGTGCGAGCAGATTCTCGAGGGTGAGATTCATTCCCTCAATCACATTACGATAAGCACCTTCGAATTTGAGGGCATCGCCACGTGTGTTCAGCTCACCATCCTGTGCCGCGGCAGAGAGCCTGGTGGCTTCTTTCACCAGATTACGCAGATTGCCTCGAATGCTGTTGAGACCGTCTGTAATGATCTGCTGCTGGCCAGGCAGGTCCGGCATCATACGTTCCAGGTTGCCTCCCGAATACTCACGCACACATTCCAGGGCGATCATCATCGGCTGGACAACTGCGTCGATGGCATCGTTCAACCCCTGCACCAGGTGTGCGTAGGTGCCTGCCAGCTGGCCGGGATCACAGCGCGCGTCAAGCTGTCCCTCCGTAAGATGGGCCGTAGTTGAGTCGAGGGCGATCTGCATCGCCCGGAGGGAGTTGACACTTTTCCGCAGGGCGAAGCCAAGGGAATCCTCAGAAGAAGCGACAGGCGGGTCCTGCTCGAGGTCCCCCCCGGCGATACGTATCGCGGCATCCTCCTTTTCGAGCAGACGATTGCGCAGAGTGTTGAAGGAGTTTGCCAACTGGCCGGTTTCATCATGCGCAGAGAGCGCGAGTGGTTCACGTAAATCGCCCCTGGCCAGTTTGCCTGCGTACTCAACACAACTCCTGATCGCGGCGACGATCTTTCTGTTTACCAACTGGTAAAGCAGCAGGATGGTCACAATCAGAGTGATCCCGCCCAGGATGATCGCGCGCATCCTTTGGGCGGAAATCGCAGCATGCGACTCCTCGAGGGAGGAACGGATGCTTATTACTACAATCGGGTCCCCGACCTTGCCGCCGTGGCAATCGATACAACTATTGTCCGAGCGAATCAGTCTCGCCGATCGCAGGACAGACTCCCCCATGTACACTTCGAGATGGTCAACCTCCTCCGCATCGCCAAAGGTGAGGCGTTCAAAGTCATCCATTGTAGACGCTTTTTTCCGGTCAATCAGTTCGGTGGGGATGACTCTCAGTTGGCGGATGTTTCCAATTGTCGCTGCAGTTTTTTCGAAGGGGGCGACATCTGTCACACCTTCTCGCATGGCGAACACGAGCGCCTCTACGATCATCTGTGTCGTGCCATGTGCCCGGTCGATGGCGCCGTGCTTCTCACGCCGACTCTCAGCAGTAAGCAAAATCAGGATCATGATTGTCAGTGTGACTGCCAAGGTCAGGAAAGCAGCTACGGCTATTTTTTTTGTAAGGGAGATGAACATGGCAAGACCCCTTCTGCAGGAGGCGATGAGAACCAGGCGACTAATGTGAAAGATAGCACATGAAAACGAAAAATCCGAATTGGCCATGAGGCAACCGAGCCTCTGAAAATGTAAGAATCTTGGCTAAAACTCTTCAAAATCAGAGGATTAGAAAGTGCAATTCAAATCCGAAATAATGATTGGCGATAACTTTATATCCCATTTTCACTCCACTCTTCAGGATCCTCACAAGAATTTGTGCCGCTGTCTCCGGCAAGACTTGACAGCTCCATTTTCATATTGCTACTTGCAGATGATGAAAGCATTTCACACCGCTTAAATCGTCAGGTCAGTCCACGAGGAGTCGAGTGAAGCTGCTTCTCATTCTCATCATGGCATTCCTGGCCGGTTATTTGGCCTACGCAGGCTGGTTTCTCATCAACCAGCGTCGAGTGGTGTTCCCGCGTCATCGTATTCCCTATGACGAGGTGCTCACGGATCCACCCGGCGATGCCGAGGTATTCTGGTTCGAAGCCGCGCCAGGCGAGCAGGTTGAGGCCTGGCTTCTTCCGCATAGCGGCCCTGAGCAGGAGCGCCCTGCAGCGTTGGCGATTGTCGCGCATGGCAATGGCGAAGTCATCGACCGCTGGGTGTGGAAGGTGCAGGGGTTGCGTGACCAGGGGGTTGCGGTATTGCTGGTCGAGTATCCAGGATATGGCCGTTCCACGGGCAAACCCACTCAGCAGAAGGTGATCCGGGTTCTGACCCAGGCGTATGACACCGTCACCGAGATGCCGGAAATCGATGCCAGGCGTATCCTGCTGATCGGTCGTTCCCTCGGCAGTGGGGCAGTCTGTGCGCTTTCAATGGAACGTCCTTCCTGTGCCATGCTGTTAATCAGTCCGTTTACCAGCATCGGGGACCACGCAAGGAAACGATGGTTGCCACCAGCTTTTGTTAACGATCCATTCGACAACCTGACGGCGATTGGACGCTATGAACACCCGGTGATGATCCTGCATGGAACCGAGGATCGTTTGAATCCACCCGATCATGCCCTTCGTCTCCATGCTGCCGCCAGGATGGGCACCCTGCGGATGCTCGATGGAGTCGCTCATCATGATTGCCCGCCGGATTGGGTGGGATTATGGACTGAGTGCGAACCCTTTTTCCGTGACGCGGGGCTGATGTCGTCAGACGGTGACCGGAGCCAATCCATGGAAGAGATTGCGGGTTGAGACTTGAAATGCTTTCGGAATCAGCTGTTTTGGCAGTAAACTGAATCAACGGGAATACCTTTCCAGAGATCCGCCCCCCCGGCACCGGTTGCAGGATGCTGACCTGTCAACCTCTCAGAAAGGGGGTTCTCATGCCTTCAAGCAAAAGCCGTTATCCCAAGTGGCTCCAATGCCGCAATCAGTTCGCGGTGGAGGTTCGTCCATTGCGTGTCGATCAGATCGGCAAGCATATGGAGTTCCTGCACGCACTGGATGAGGATGACATTGCCAAGCTGCCCTGCGACGTGAACGATGACGAGTACCCACTCATCCTCAAGCAACAGATCGAGGAGGGGAAGGTCCGCAGAATCGTTGCCTGGTATGGCTTGAATGAGATCGTGGGGTCGCTGGTCATATACCCCGGCACTTCGCACTGGGTGGAGCACACCGCACAAGTGGTCGTTGTCACCCATCCCGACTACCGCAGGTTTGGAATCGCCACGGTGCTCTGTGATGAGATCGCCCTCCTCGCCCAGGAACAGGGGATTTCGAAGATTTATGCTCATCTCTCCGACTTCCACAAGGAAGGGGTTGGGATGCTGCGCAGTATCGGGTTTCGACGGGAGGCGATGTTGGAGGATCATGTCCGGGATCGAAACGGCCAATTTCATCCGATGTACATCTATGGCATGAAACTGGCCGAATTGCGAGAGGCGATGCTGCTCAGGATGACCCAGTATGTACGCCTCGAGCACCGCGTGTAATTGTCACAGAAGCAGTATTTGGCAGCCGTTCAACAACAGAGAATTCGGTTTCTTGAACAAAACGGTCCCTCCGGGTTGCTCAAGTTTGGCGGTGAAGATCTCAACCCTCTGCTGCGCTTGCAGTTACTTCACCTCTCTGTGTCGCAGACGCATTTCGAGGGAACTGCCGGCGCCGCCAAGGGGTACTCGCACGCACTATCCTGGCGGGCGTGAGTGTGAAAAGGCGGCTTGTTTTCAGGCAGAAAAACAGCGATACAAGGCTGATCCCTCGTACCGCTGCAAGTGTTGACACTCGAAAGTGATGAAGCCAGTTAGTTGTTGAGTTCATGCACGAGATCCCAATGATAGATGTGCGTTTTGGTTGAAATGGGGGTCGTCAACTCCTGTGTTTGAAAATCCTCCATTTCCCAGGAACCGTAGGGAATGATACCCGGTTCGCTCGGAGTCAGTTCCGAGTGCCAGGAAGTGTAGTAGGGCTTCTCATTCACCAGATCAAGAATAGCCCAGAAAGTACCTGATTCCAGCATGTGAATCTCAGGCGTTCCGTATGCTCTTGAAAGGGCTGCAAAACCATGTGCTTCGACCCCAACCGTGCTTTCTCCGAAATAGGAGTGTATGTAGAGATCAAACAATTCCACCGGGTCTCCCTCCGCGGAAAACCCCGGGACGGTGAGCAGCAGGACGGTGAACACCATTGCGAACAATTTCAATGACCGCGACATGTTTCCTCCTTTTGAGTCGATCTGGACTTGATTTTTCAAGTGTCAAGTCATATATATATATATATATATGCTAACGGATGTCATATATATGCTAACGGATGTCAAGAATAGGAGGTCGTTTTATGAGAATACTTACCATTACCTTCCTCACCCTGCTTCTACCACTTCAACTGATCCACTCTTCCCCCACACTTCGCCCGGGTTGGCCGGTTTATATAGGCACGCAGTGGAGTGCCTGGAAACATCAGTACCTCACCCTCTGGACACATCCGAATGGAGTGACAACCATCGGCGCTTCCTCTATCAACACAATCGCACTGCTCGACCTGGACGGCAACTTTCTGGAAGGCTGGCCAGTGACCTGGGAGTCACCCCAGGAGGTCGGGTACCTCATCAAAGGACCGATGATGGGCGACCTCACCGGCGATGGTTTGCCGGAGATCGTCGTGCTGATCGTAACAACCGAATCAACCGTCCATTACAGGACCTACAATTACTACGGCGAAGAAATCAGTGAGTTGAGACGAGTGCATGACTACACGACGGACTTTGTGACCCCCAGGGGGGCTCCGGTGCTCGCAGATGTGGATGGCGATGGCCGTGATGAAATGTTCTACCTGGCCGATTCCATGCTTTATGCGATGCATGGGGACGGTACCCAACTCGATGGCTTCCCCTGGGACCGTGGCGAACGAGATGGGGCGCACCTTGTAACCGTTGCCATCGGTTGTGGGCAGGAGTGGGGTGGCGAGCCGGTGCTGGTCTGGGGTACCAGGAGTATGCTGCACGCCCGACTCCTCTCCTCGGAGGAGGAATTGCCCGGATGGCCGGTTGTCTTCCAGCAGTACGGCCAGGATCTCTATTACTCGCCAGTGACTCTGATTGGCACTGCTGCAGAGTGGCGTGCCGGGGTGATCAGCGAGAATTATGTTTACATGTACAGTATGGACGGTGAAGCGGTCAGCGGCTTTCCTGCGTTGAATCCTGCAACCGCGAATTATTTCCGCCAGTCGTACGATCTTGTCGCCGCTGATCTCACCGGGGATGGAACACCGGAATTGCTGTTCAAGAACTTCGGGTATCCACTCCATGCCCTGGATATACAGGGTAATAGTGTCCCCGGTTACCCGGTTGCCGTGGGTAACAATGGTGGTGGCGAGCCACCCGTGGCAACTGTGGTTGCCGGGGAAACCCATATCTTCGGATCATGCCTGATGAATGGTCTTACTCACTATAACCTGTATGGTTTAGCTAATTCGACCATGGCGCCAGGTTTTCCTGTATCTCTTCCGGCACCGGAAGGAGCAAATGCGCATTCACTAACGGCAGCATTCAACTCGACACCGACCACGTTGCATATTGTTCAGGGATCCCCATTCGGCCGCTTCTATCTCTATGATCTTCAGCTTGAATCCCCGATCGATCGATACGAGTGGCCAATGCCCGGAAACACCTCGGGCGGAAATCGCTATTACAGGCCGACCCTTCCGACCGCTGCAGAGGAAAGACCTTCCAACCCTCCGGAGCACCCCGGGCTGGGGATGCTCTATCCAAACCCGACCAATGGCTGGGTCTCATTGGAAATACCATTGAGCACGACCCGTCGTACCTCGGTCACGGTCTACAATATCATCGGTCAGCAGGTGCATCGTGCCACCCTGCCCCGTGCGGCAGCTTCCCGTCAGATGCAGAGGTGGCTGTGGGATGGAATCGGGAAGGATGGGAGCTTCATCCCCAGCGGGGTGTACATCGTTCAAATCGAGGGTGATCAATTGTCAACGCGCAGACTCACGATGGTACGCTGACTATGGCTCGGCATCGCAAGCTGTGCACTGCATCTCAGCACTTGAGGCTCGTTTCATTTGACCCCTGACCACCGTGTGCTGTCACAGGCTTTTCCCGGGATTCGGTCACACCTCGCAGTTCTCCTCTCGAATCTCACTGCGATCTTGAAAACCAGACAACAAGTCTTTTATGGTAAGCCCCTGTTTCTTGAGAATAAATCTGTCAGGTTTACGAGCGTCCGGGGCTGCTGAAGACATGTTCTCGGCTTCCCGATGACCCGACTCTCCTCCTGACGAATATCTTTTCAATAAACAAGCCTCTCTTCAAGTTGTCGGCTTCGTATCTGTCAAGTCACACCGATAAACCGCGTCGCGCTTGCCTCCGGCTGCTCTTGACGCAGATTCCACGCTCATTTTTCAGGACGAACCAGGATTATATTCCAGACAACACCCCGCTCCGTTAACGGAGAAAAGAATGCAGTACTCACAGGATTTCCCCAGAATGAGAAGGATGCGATTTCTTCTGATCTACTCAATGCTCTTGATTGCAGGTCAATTGGCGCTTCCGCAAAACGCCCTGTCACGTCTCCCTCGGAAACTCATCTGGTCGATCGGCATCTACCAGGATGAGACTCCCCTGAAGCCGGGGCGCGAATCAGCGGCTCGAAATCCCGTGCTCACCTATCGTGATGTGAAGGATGTTGTCGCCGTGGGGGTCGCAGACCCCTTCCTGTTCCAGAAGGATGGACTGTTCTACATGTTCTTTGAGGTGATCAACTCAGTGCCAATCGAGCAGGGGGATATCGGCTATGCTATCAGCCGCGATGGAATCAACTGGAGATATGAGAGAATCATCCTGAATGAGACTTTCCATCTCTCCTATCCCCAGGTATTCGAGTGGGAGGGTGAGATCTATATGATCCCGGAAACCAACCAGACCTCGACCGTCCGGATCTACCGTGCAACAGACTTCCCGACAAAATGGGAGTTTGTGAAAACGCTGATTGACGAACGTCTGGCCGACCCATCGATTCTCTTCCATGAGGACAACTGGTACCTGTTCTGCGGCTACAATGTTCAGAACCGATGGGATACGACCCTGCTGTTCACTTCCCCCGATCTTCTCGGTCCCTGGTCGGAGCACCCGGCGAGTCCCATCATCGAACATGATCGCCGTTTCGCACGGCCCGGCGGACGAATTCTGGCTATTCGAAACAAACTCTATCGTTTCGTCCAGGATTGTGAGCCGAAGTATGGTCGGCAGCTATATGCCTTCGAGATCAAAAATCTGTCGCCAACAGAATTCCGAGAAAAGATGTACTCGGATGATCCAATCCTGCAGCCCGGGACAGAATGGTACGGTGGCGAGGGAATGCACCATCTGGATGCAATCCTGCTGCCGAACGGCAAATGGCTCTGTGCTGTCGACGGGAGACGATCCCAGCCTTATCATCGCCCGAAAATCAAACGGAAAAGATGATGTGGCGGTTTCTCGGACTCTCTTGATATCTCTTTCAACATGCCTCCAGCCTGATTGAGGCATTCGGCTGAATGGAGCTTCTGCGCTGAACCGACTCTGAGATCGAGAGACCTGCCCGAAGGTGAAACCGCGACAGCTTTCAAGGAGTGGCATTCCTTCGTACACTCTGTGGATAAGATGGGGGATGGGGCAAAACCTGCGCGGAGGAAAGGTGAGCGACAAATCGGTGATGATCGCGGAGTACTACAGCGAGATCGAAGCGGAGATGGCGCGTTCACGGCTCGAATCAGTGGGTATCCAGTCCTGGATCCTCAAGGACGATGCCGGCGGGATGCAGCCACAACTGCAGATGAGCCAGGGGGTCCGTCTCTTTGTCAACCAGGGGGATGTGGACGAGGCGCTCGGCATTCTCGACTGGGAGGATGAGCTGGAGGACGACGAAGAAGAAGGAGAAACAGAGGACGATTGAGTGGGATCCGCGGTTTGATTGCCCCCGCTTGCTGGATCACTTACTCCTTGGTGGGATTTACCTTAGATCCCCCCGAAGTATCCTCGATGCTCGATTTGAGATCAAGCATTTTTACCCCGCCTGCGTAATCAACCAGACGGATCGACTCGATTTTGCAGAGCTTCGCAACAAGCGAACTCATCCGATCCACCTGTTGCTGGATCGACTCATGCGCCTTTTTGATCTCGTCGCTAACCTCATGATTGAGTTCAGTTACCTCAATTCTGCCCTGGATAACCGCGAGGGGATTGTTTAATTCATGGGCGATCGTAGTGGCAAGGTTGGCAACGGTTTTCAGCCGTTGTGTTTCATATTCCGCCGCTTTCCGCGCTTCCATTTCCCGGATTTCCGCTTCCTGTGCCGCCTGTAATTCTTCAGTCCGCTGAGCAATCAATGCCTCAAGCGTGCGTTGCTGTCGCCGCAGCTGTTTTGTTCGCAACCAGATAATCAGGAAGATGACGCCTAAGCTCAGCAGGATGATTGCCGCACGGAAAATTGCTGTGCGGTACCAGGGCGGCAGAACCTTCAAAGTGAACACCGCCGGCTCGCTCACCTGGCCTGAATAGTCCATACCTCGCACTTCAAAATGATAGACGCCCTCAAGTAGATCGTTGAAGTCCCGGTAGGTCTCCCGGCTCCATTCTGACCACTCGGTCCCACGTCCCAGCAAACGAAACTGGTAGAGGTTGGATTCCGGCGCCTCGAACGAGGTCAGAGCGTAGACAAAACGAACGGAAGATACTGGACCCTGGAGAGTGCTCGCGAAACTTTCCCTGTTGTAGCTGTTCAGGTGCAGGACTGAATGATCCTGGATGCGCACTTCGCGCAGCAGGATGGAAGGGGGAGGCTCCAGATCGGTCGGCTGGATAACCAACAACCTTCCGTCATCCCCGCCACATATCACCAAACCAGTCACTGGGTCCGGGTAGATGGCCAGAACACGCTGGATACGTGAACGTGCGAGGATGTTCCCCGGGGCAACCCCACCCCTCTCTTTCAAGTTGATGCGTACAGTCCGGTAAGGGCCGGTGTTGATGTACAACCAGCCATCCTCATCGATCGCCGGAAGGTCGAGGATGTAGGCATCCGAGAAGAGAGAGAATTCTTCGCGAAAATGAGCATGAAACCGATCCGTCTCCCGATCATAACAGAAGAGCCCATCGCGAGTGATCACACGCAAGCTGTCTTCCCATTCGAATGGGGCGCCGATGACATCACCATGCAGACCGTGGGATTCATCGAAAAGCTCGAGGTCGAGTTTTCCAGGTTGCTCAGAGTCATACTCACTTCTGAGCAGCCTGTCCCCTACAGGCAGGGAGTTCACCACCCAGAAGCGACCCTCTGCATCAAATATGGATCGATCGAACTTGTCAAAAGACGTCCCGATATGCCCCAGGTCAACAACAGGATCCGTGTCGATTCTGAATAGCCTGATCCCCTGCAACTCTGTCGAAAGGTAGAGGTAACGGTGATCAGGTGAGATCGCCATCCCCACACTGTTGCCATTGAAGGATTCGATAGAGTGGATTATGCCACTCTCGAGGTAGTGCAGGCCACGGACGGTTGCGAGGTAGAGACGATTTCCCCAGGCACGCATCAGCAGTACGGAAAAATCGATTCCCTCCATCTTGTGGAAGGTGGCAAGGGCGCCAGGTCGGACCTGCTCCTCAAGACGGTAGAGACCATTCGATGTGGCGACATATAGATGCCCTTCAAACCGCATAATCGAGAAGATCGTGCCATCCAGCCCGCTCTGGCTGTCGAAGTATCGCTGTGGTCGGTCGAATTCAACACGGACCAGACCATAATCGAGCGGGAACCATGCGCCACCTGTGCAATCGACGGTCGCTTCACGCATGATGTTGCGGACGGAGAGGGTGCCGAGACGATCGATCGTTTCGAGTACTTCCCCGGATTTGTTGAATATGGTGATTCCGGTATTTGAGGAATAGGCGAAACGATCTCCGGTCAGCGGGGTTACGCCGAATGCGACAGCACCCTCGGCGAGGTCATTTACCTCCCCAGGCATCAGCGTGACTCCCTCGGGGCCTGCCAGATGGATGCTACCGGTGAACGCGGTGAGGATCAGATGGCTGCTGTCGACGGGGGCAGCGTGCACAAAAGTCTGGAGACCGACTGAAGCCCATTCGGGGACAATCACAAGGGAGTCGCCATCCAGTTTTTCGACCGGGGTTCGCTGACGCCGGACATAGAGTGCTTCGTTGACATAACTGGTCATGGTGAAGGGTCTGCCATTCGCAGACCAGATAGTCGCCTCACCCTTCAGCGGGTCCGAGGGATCGGGAATCCAGCGAACGAGGAAATGCGGGATTTGATAGAAGATGCCAATGGGCGTCGCACGGACCCTCCAGACTCCGGCAGAAACCTCCAGCTCCTCCGGCATCTGGGGCAACAGGGAATGAAAGGCAAGCTGCCCACTGCTGTCAGGGACTACAACGCCCAAGTCACGCACCATCCCGACCCAGATGCGGTCTTTGGAATCGACATCCACCGCAATGACTATACGGCCTTCAGTGCCGCGAATCGTCCGCCACTGTTCGCCGTCAAATTCAAGAAGCCCCGTAGAATTCGCCACATAGACAAGATTGTCCGAGGAGACATCAACATCGAAGGTTTGGCTTTCGCCCTGATATTGCTCGGGGGTGAACGTGCGGTGAAGCGGCAGGCCGAACTCTGAGGTCAAGGTGGCGCCACCCGCACAGGCCATTCCTGCATAGAGCAGCAACAGGATGATCAGGTGGGGGAGGCGCATCTTTTCACTCACGGTATCGGGATCGGTTGAGATTGAGGCCGGATCATGAGTCAGCAGTCGCATCCAATGTACAACAGCAAAGCTGTCAATGCCATGAAGCCAGTGCGGATTTGGGTGCGTAAAGAATTGAATCATCACCGGCGATTTTATCTTTTCCCTCACATGTCGATCAGAAAAGGGGTCTTCACAAGAATTTGTGCAGCATTGCCCGGTTGAAGAAGCTGTCAAGATCGCCTGGAGGCCGCGCTACGCTTGCCTCTCGGCGAACCTGACCGCTGAGTTCACGCACAATCTCTCAGGAAGGGCCGAAAAATCTGACAAGCAGCCTGGCATTGATCTCGGTTTGACTGAGGCAGAAATCAGTAAAGCGAAACGGCCAGGAGGCAAACCTGGCCGTTCAAGGTGGTACCCGGTAGGGGAATCGAACCCCTGTTACCGGCGTGAGAGGCCGGCGTCCTAACCGCTAGACGAACCGGGCAGGATCGAACATCCGCTTACTCTGCTGCAGGAGCGGCAAGATAAACTGCGCCGCTTCGCCGGTCAAGCCTGCGGGCACCCGGGACGAGGCAGTGCTGGAAGGGGCTGCAGGAGTTGCAGCTCATTGTGCCGTGGCAACCCGCTCCTCGATTTTATCCGCAAGGGTCAGGATGCACTCCACATACTCATCGCTGTGATTATAGTGCCACACCGCCTTGCGACGTTTCGCAGGCTCCGTGCGCGAATAACGGTGAACCTTCAAATAGTTCGCGATGGATGCAGCAGCGTCAGGCAATTTATCGAGGTCAATCCGCCCATCGCCGTCTCCGTCGCGTGCGTAGGCCTGTGCCGAGGTCGGCAGGAATTGGGACATGCCGAAGGCGCCGGCCCAGGAGCCTCGGGTTTCGAGGGGATCGAGCTGACCCTTCTCGGCCATGGTGAACAGGGCGCGCAGTTCACGATAGGCCCAACGTGACTTTGAACGCGCCCGATCCTTCGCCCGACTGCGCATGGCCGGATGTTCGGCCTCCGGAATGTCCCGTAAGACTTCATCCCAGAAGGTGGGTGAAACCTCGGACAGCTCCTCCGCCTCCAGCAGGGTCAGGCTGGCGAAAACATTGAAGAGGGGGTAGGTCCCCTTGTATTTGCCCAGGCTGCTTTCCACTTGCAGGATGGCCACAACCACCGCAGGGTCGACCGGACTTCCGGCCAATACCCCCTCAAGAAGCCCACGGTTCTCGATCAGGAATTCGCTGGCCTGCTGAACAGACTCCTCTCCAAGAAAACGGGAATACCCGGCTGTGGCGCTGGGTTGACGAACATTCACCCGCAACAGGGAGGAAATGACCTCAAAACGGTCATCCGAGAACCAGGAGTCAACCGCATCCGAGGATATCCCGTCGTTCACCAACCGTAGCTTGAGTTGATCGAAGTGCAGTTTTTGTGCAGTCGAGGAGAGATCGTTGGCTTGCAGCAAAGGGACCACAGCGATGTGGGTCAACAGAAGTGCCGCGCAGAGCAATGCCTCTGCAAAACGTTTGGAAAGATGGGTCATCTCGGGATTTCCGGTGTGACAGATTCACGGGAATGCGGTTTGGTACCAGCACCGCATCAGAAGGTAGAGAAAGCGGGGGTGCCGCGCATACGACAATCCGAACACCTGGAGCCGCCTAAGTGCGCGCTGGCAGAAACAAGGAGCTCCTCACAAGAATTTGTGCGGCTTTCTCTCGCCAATCAGGTTGTCAAAACCGCCTGGAGGCAGCAGGTCTCAAGAGGTGTCTTGACAACTCAACAGCAAACACCTTTTGGTAAGCCCTTGTTTTTTTAAAACAAATGTCCCAAGACGAAGAAGTAAAGGCCTCTGGGGAATTGTCGGCAGTCCTTCTATAAAACCATCCAGCACATTTGTTTTCAGTAAACAGGGCTCGTTTCAAGATGCCTGTCTCGTGGCGTTCAAGTCACGCCAGGAAACATCACTTCGTTCCGCCTCTTGGCGAACTTGACCGCTGATTTCAAGCACAATTCTTGTGAGGAGCCAGGCAGGGATGGCTGCTCAGAATCCATCAGAGTAGATGAATCAGTCCACTAATCTTCGGAGGCTGCTGGCTGTGGAGTGCCGGCTGGACGCGGATGGTACAGCATGTCGATAAGAAACATGCAGCAGCGCATGACAATCTGAAAGGCTCGCCGGCTGGTGTAGGTCCGGACAGTTTCCTTTTTGATCACTCCATGCACGATGTAATTCCTGTAGTCGGTCAGGTCGGTCAGCTCCTTGCGAAAGCCTTCCGGCCAATCCCCGAGTCGCTCTTCGATCATTCGCAACTTGGCGCGTTTCTCATTCATCCCGGGTCGTCTTCCCTCGCGGCGAATTGTGTCGAACCCGATCCCGATCCTCTGGAGGATCGTGTCGTAAAAGAAGTCGAGGGCGATCATCAGCATCACAATCGCGGCGACATCCTCACCCTCACGTACCAACCTCGCTGCATTCTGCAGATAGTTCAGCCAGAGCGGTTTCTCCCAATCGCCCACTTCGCCGAGGGCCACCCAGGTGACAGGAGTCGGTTTGCTTCGGCTGGTGCGGTCAAGGATCCGTGAGAAGAGGATGAAGTTTTCTTCGCTGATCGAAAGGGGAAGCAGCACCTGGTTGTCGCTCACCCATTGGTGGGCAGAACGATTTCCGGGCAGCAGAAAAAAGACTTCGGGCGGTTTGCGGTAACGGATTCCAAAATCGACAATGAGCAGATCGTCTGGCAGGGACATGACTCGTCCGGAAGTCGAGTATCCCGGCACGAGGGGCAGAGCGTGGATTTCGTCGATGAAGACCTCGATGTACTCCTTGTAGTAATTGAGGTAGCCATCGACATAGGGGAACGAGTTCTGGCATTCCGGGCATATTGTCGCGACTTCGAGTCCCGGGCAATTCTCCTCGAAACTGTGCTGGCAATAGGGGCAGCGCACCGTACGGATCGGCAGGGATGTGGGCTCGGATGGTTCGACCGAGGCATGCCGACTGCCTTCGCGCATCCGGTCCGAGGCATTGCTCATGGATGGCTGAACCTCCCTGTCGGCATGGTTGACTTCTTTCGGACTCATCGGCATCCCTCAGAGAGTCGGGTGCCACTCCGCACCCAGTCCCCACCTGATCATTGCTCGGCTGTTCGTGCTCTCGAGTATCTCAGTTTCCTGCAGAACTACATCAATGGAGCTACTCGCCCAGAAACTCAACCCAAAGAGGGGAGATGATGTGATCACGCCTGCCAGTCGGATACGGTTTCCGCCGAGAGTCAGCAATGGAAATTGCCCCGGTCCCACAGGTTCGACCAGCGTCACCCTTTCCGCCCAGGAATCGGTATCAAGGTACGTGATGGAGGTGCCGTATCCTACAGGACGAGCACGATTTGCACGCCAATCCAGGCTGAACAGCCGCCCTTGACCGGAGTTCGAGACGACATGCTGCGAACGGATCGCCAGCAGATGGTGCTCGGCACGGTGACGCAACTCAAGACGGAGGGAGTGACGCTGCGGTGTGCTGAAAGTTTGCAAGGCGGATTGGAATCGCTTCGAATCACTAAGTGTGACGTTTGCGTTCAACTCCAATTCAGCGGGCAGGAGAAATGCAAAGGATACCCAGGTCGCCCTTGACCATTCGGCGGCATTAACCGGATTGGGAGATGGATCCGTGCCACTTGTTCCAACCAGTAGATACCGCTCAGTCTCGCGCTGACGGTAAGCGTGGCTGAGGATAAATCTCCATCTTTTTGCAGGCTGGTTTGCCCAGCTCAAACCGTACCCGGCAGTTCCGGCGGGATCGAAACCGAAGACCAATTCTGGCCGTGCGTGAAGTGTGGCGAATCGACGTGTTGCACGCCAGGCGGACCCGTAAAATTTGCCAATAGATTGTCGGCGGTAGGATGCCGAGACACTGCCGCCATACCCCTCCTGGTCCTGACGTGCCCCTTCTGCCTCGACACTGAACCTGTCGCTCTCGTGACTCACGAGCAGCCCAGTGCTGCCAAGCTGCTGTGAGTGTTCGGTGAAACGGAATCTCGCCGAGGTATTTGGAGAGAGCTGTTCGCTGAATCCACTGGATGTCCGGATCAGTTGAAGCGATGTCCCATGCAGGTTCAGCCGCTGTTTCATGCTGATGCCCTGATGGATCTCATGGACCCGGATTTCACGTGTATCGGAATCGATGAACGAAGAGTACAAATAGACCTGGTCGCTATCTCCTACCCGCCTGCCGTCAAAGTTCTGCACGCCCGCCCAGAATGCGACCTCGGGATAAAAGGGCTGACGAGTCGATCTCAGCTGAGCCGCACCCCCAAGCCAGCCACGGTAAGCTTCTGAAGAGGTGAATCCGGCGATCTCGTCAGTGGCAGTGTAAGAATGGGATCGACTCGAATGGAGAAACCTGGCGGGCGAGGAGCTGACAGTCCACCCCTGACCGGCGTTCACCTTGAAATGACCCAGCACAAGGGTGTAGCCGGGCTGTCGAATTCGCAGGGAAGCACGAAATTGTTCAAGCCGTTCCCACGATAGTCGATCGGTTTCGAGCAGCGTAAATACGGCGTTCCCTCCGCTGACCTTCAGGTAATTGTAATGTGTAGATGGATTGTAGTTGCCGGAGTGGAGAAATCGGCTTCGGAATACAACCTTCCCGGTTGGAAGTATCAGCTCTTCATAAAGCTGTTCGCTCTCTTCGACCTCCATCTCGATTCGCTCAACAAATTCGTCCGCCAATTCCTCCTGAGCGTCATTCTCGACAGTTTCCGCCGATAGGGGCGATCCCAGCAGGAGGGCGAGAACCACTTGAACGCTGAAACGGCCGACCAGAGCCGGGCACTTACTCCGCATCGTCCATCCCACCTCGCCAGGCTACAGCGAATCCGCGTGTCCACCCCAGCCAGGGGTGGCGATCATAACTTCCACCAGCCAGAATCTGCTGCAGATGAATGCCGATCCCGACAAACAGCCTCTCCGATTCAGGAGCAAACCCGCTGCCGAGAACCAGGTTCCGATGGACTGCAAATTCGGCGGCGAAATGCCACTCCGGTCGTCGCTGCTCCTCAAGTCGGCATTCAATGGTGATGCTTATGCCCTCGTCCGGTTGGACCGAGAGAGCAGCGACACCTTGACCGGGAACTGCTCGCTCACCATATCGTGTCAGTCCTGAGACGAGTAGATTGTTAACCGTAAGCGCAGCTTGAATCGGGCGGAAGTTCAGCAAGAGTCCGGCATCCGTCAGCCAGGCGCTGTCTGTGCCGTAACGATCCATGTGGAGCTCTGCACGTCCGGCGGCCAGACCGAGAGCGAGCCAGGGGGTCAGGGGACGGGAGAGACTTGTCATCAGCAGCTGTTCGCTGTAAAGTTCCCGTCCCTGGCGGAAGGCGGAAATCCCGAAGCTCATTCCCGCCACGGGTAGTAGCAGGTCGAAGTGCATCCGATCGAGTTCGCGAAGCTCGAATGGACGCAGGTAGGAAACTGATAGCGCAAGCCTGCTGTTCCAGGAACCTGCGGCAGGATTAACCACTCTCCCTGCAGGATGCCAGGGCGAGGAGGCGAGGCTGCAACCTGTACCGAGGGCAGAGGCGACCGAGGCACGCTCCTCAAAGGCTGCGTTGAGGGAAACCGGCACAGAAGAAAGAGCCATACTCGAAAGCAGGAGAAAGTGCAGGATAGGATTCACTACTTTCGGGGAAACAGTCATTGCAGATTCCGTCAGCTTCGGCACATCGATTTTGCAAACATACGATCACGAATGCCGATCTGTCCAATCAGAGCGAGGGGACGGTTACTATTGGCGGATTCTCGCAAGAATTTGTGCTGCATAGCTTGACTGCTGAATCGCCGCAGATATTCACAGGAAGACCCAAATTGGTACGCTCGATGGTAGAGGAGATATGTTGGGCTCTGCAGTAGTTCCCCGCACATGGCCCGGGTTGTGGTCGCCGCACCTGGTGGCGGCTTTGCTCGTGATGACGGCTTTGCCTCTGCCGATCCAGGCAGCGCATCGCCACTTCACCGTGATCGCCCTGTTTGGTGTGGGGGCAATTCTCCTTGCCATCCTCGAGTTGATGCGTGGTGCCCGTTCAAGTGCACGATTTTTCCCGAACACCGCTTACATCGCGCTCACGTTAATCGCCTTCGGACTCACTCTTGGCCTGCTCAAAGCGGGCCACACACTGACTGCAGTCCTGTCCCTTTCGCACCGGATCATAACCGGTGCGCTCATTCTACTGATGACCCTGATGTTGCGCCAGGAAGAAAAAAGCTGGGGTGTACTCGGACGTGGGGCTGTGCTGACCTTGCTTCTGCACGCCGTTGCGGGTGGAGAGCAGCTCCTGAGTCACGGCACAACACGGTTGGTCACCGGGATTGTAGGTCATGCCAACGTGTTCGCCATGATGCTCGCCCTGCTGCTGCCCTGGGCCGCACTGGTCATCGCCGAGGATCGTAACCCCTGGTGGCGTGCCGCCGCCTGGTTTGCTTTGCTCGGAGCGCTCGCCGTCCTGCCCTTCACACGCTCCGCCGGAGCAGCCCTGGCACTCGCAGCCGGGTGGGGGGTGGCGGCTTTTCGAAGGTGGCGGGGCGCCAACGCCGAGCTTAAGACGGTGATGATGTTCATCACTTCCCTTATTCTCGGTGGAACTGTGGTCTGGCTTTCCAGCCGTGGTGAGGTGGCCGTCTCCGCCCGGGCGGAGCACATCTCGTCCGCGTGGTCCATCTATCAGCAGAACCCCTTCACAGGGCGAGGGCCGGGGCAGTTCATCTTCGACTATCCTGCGGCACGATCCCCTGAAAAACTGGATTACACGGCATCCACCGCGATCGAACCTCTGGATCATGTCCATCTTGAACCACTCCACACTGCACTTGAAGGTGGTCTGTCGGCAGCGGTCGGCCTCATCCTCCTGATGGTTGTCGCCGGGCTGTCGGCCTGGCGGCTGCTCGGCGAATCCAACACAGCTTTCCGTGGCATCCTTGTCTGGGTTACTTTCGCAACCCTCCTCGTGCAGGGTGCCATATCGCTTGCACCGACAAGGCAGGCCATGCTACCTGCCGCACTCGCCCTGGCAGCGGCCTTTGCCTCGATCAGGGGGTCACATCTGATACCGGTTCGCCCCCTCCTGCTTGTCGTGCTGATCGGGGGATTGATCAGTGCCCTGCCTGTTGAGTGGAGACGGATTCGTGCCGACATGGCCTACCACAAAGGCCGTAACTGGGAGAAGTACTGGGAGGTACGCAATCCGGAAGCACTGCGTGAAGCGATCCATATCTGGCCAGAGGAGCTTGAGTCACGCAGCCTGCTTCTCTCCGATCTTTATGCGAAAGTCAGCCTGGAAACAAATGGCTCTCCCGGCCAGAAAACCCTGCTGAGCCAGGCGTTGGCGGAGTGCGACACCCTGGACAGGCTCGCGCCGCAGTACTTCAAGACTCCGCTCATCCGGGCGAGGATTCTGCTGCGTTTGAAGGACCCCCGGGGAGCGTTGCATGCCCTGAATGAAGGGGATCGGTTTGCGTACGGCAGGGAGTTCTTCGATTTGCAGGAGAGAGTCGTTCGTGAGTTGGAGGAAGCTGCCGAGTCTGGCAACTTGAACGGCCCCGCGGGGGACGGTCTCAAGTAGCGGGGTGGAGTGGTAGTCTGAGGTTGACGCGCCCTTTGCGGCAGGTCTCCGCTACGCTAAAGACCTGCCGTAACCTGTTTTACCCGTCTTAACGTGTGGCCTGGGTGCTCCGCTGCTTCACCTGTACTGTCCCCTGAAACAATCAAGGCGCCATGGAAATCGGCCACTCACGTTGATCCTGGACGGTCACCGTATCCGCCGGATACGTCACCCACGGGGGAATACGGACCTGCAGATAACGGTACCCATTTGGATAGGGTACATCGATGTAACCAGTCGGGCTGACCACCTGCCAGTTTCCCCATTCGATCAGGGCGAAGTCATCGAACCAGGCGGCTGAGGTCAGGCTTCCGCTGAAACTCGCCACGGCTCGCACATCCGCAAAGCTCCTGTTGGCTGGAACGCTCTCCATGTCGACATGAATCGGAGTGAAGGGCTGGGTTCCGTTGATAGTGGGAGTCTCCCAGCTGGTGGCATTCCCTCCGGACCGTGCCGAAAAGATGACCACACGCACTTTCGCTGCTGGGTCGCCCTGTGTGGAGACCCAACCGAGGAAACTGTGCGGATAGCTGTTGTTCACCTGGACACGTCGTCTCAAATCCACCTGGCCATCGAAAGGCTCGCCGGTCGAGGGGCCGAAAAGCTGGATCCCCCTGCTGCCATTCCTGCCGAGTGCATCCTGGTAGCTGTTTCGGTCAGTGTTGAAGAACCAGGGGTCTGTCCCCTCATCCTCCATGTTTCCATAATGGAAAATGTCCCGGCCGTAGCGCACCATCATCCCCGGGGGGACATCCGGCAGGGCAACGCGGCTGAGGTGTCCATCGCCTTCAACTCGGAACGGCCTTGTCATGCGGACCCCCTCTGCTTCATAGAGGGGCAGGGTTGTCAAGCCGGTTTCCATGCCGCGAGCGTAGGTGGTGTCGAACATGACCCGTCCGACTGACTCACCGGGAAAGCGCACGAAATGGGTGTTCAGCAAACGTGAGTAGTGGGAGAGGTAATCGAGGACCGAATTGCCGAGGCCACCCTGCGCGACCACCGGGAGATGGTTCTCGATCCAGATCGGTACAACATCCGCACCGATAACGCCTTCAGAGGGCGAAACATCGATGTTCACCACCATCGAAGGGAGGGTTTCGTTGTAAGTCAGGTCGAAAATAAAATTGCCGAGACTGTGGGCGATCAACTTGCCCTGGTACACTTCCAATCCCTGAATGATGTGTGGATGGTGGCAGATGACCAGGTCCGCTCCCTGTTCCACGGCATAGTGACGTAATGCGACTTCACCGGAATCGGGAATCATGCTGAAGATCACATAGGGATCATCAGGCTCGAGTTCCCCGACATAATTCAGGTTACGCTTGTCCCCATCCATCGGAACACGGGAATACTCACTTCCGCAATGCACCTGGAGCATGGTCAGGTCCGACTGCTCCACCATCTGCGGAACAGTCGCCTCGATTGCTGCTCGGTTCCAATAGGCAAACCCGGCACGGTCCCTGCCTGCATCGAGGAAGGGCTGAGCGTTGTTGTAGTGGCCGTCACGGTTGGAATACCCAGCGACTGCGATCACCATGCCTTCACTGTTCAGGAATGTGGGTCGGCGTGCCAGGATGTCGTTCATCCCCGCGCCTACCCAGGGAATGTTCAACGCGTCCATGGTGGCCATGGTTTCGAGCATCCCTGACTCCAAGTAGTCGAGGATGTGGTTGTTGGCCAGGGTGACCATGTCAATGCCCGAACCGGGCAAGCCATCGGCGTAGGGCGGCAATCCTTTGAACACGATACTTTTTGTCGGGTGACGTTCATTGTAATAGGTGAGCGGAGATTCCAGGTTTGCGATGGTGATGGCTGGGGCTGTAAGCAGGTCACGGACGCCGTCATAGACCGACCCGGCGCCCTGCGGAACGATATAATCGCTGGCTACACTGCGTGCGAGGATGATGTCGCCGACACAGGCGATGGTGAAAGGCTGAGGCGTCCTTGTCACCGGATAATCCGAGACCACTGCGGAGTGGTAGTGCCAGTAGAGCGAACCGTCAGTGACTCGTAGTGTGACCGGCCAACTGCCACCACGAGGGTAGAAGTGGAGAGGGTGCTCAGCGGTGGAATGGGTTCCATCCCCGAAACTCCAGAAGAACTCCAGCTCGTCGCTGTCCGGATCATGGGTCAGATTTGTGAAACGCACTTCGAGGCTGTCAACTTCCTCCAGGATCCGCATCCGCCAGTTGAATGCAGCTTCGGGTGGAGTGGGCATGGATCCGGTAGCGTCCAGCAGGTTGTCGAGGTACCAGATTCCCGGGACGACTGTCGTGTAGCGGTCGTTGACCAGATATACACGGTCAATCTCCGGCTCTGTGCCGAAACGGCCATGCCAGTCTTCGCCGATCGGCAGGTGGAATGTCTGCCAGGATTCCAGGGGGAAATACCCCTGGTAGGTTGTGATAAGGCTGTCCGTATTCGGGGCTTCCCGTCCCCAGAGGACATACCACATGTCATCGGTGCCGTCCCCGAATCCGATCATCTGGTAGTTCGCACGACTTTCACAATAGCCATCGATTGACCAGACTGTTGAGCGGTTGACGGGACGTGGGTCGATGCTCATCACTTTCCAGGTGTCTCCGGAGAGACGGATACACTGCTCCTCGGATCCCTCTTCACGGGGGACCAGGGAGACATCGGGATCGTAATCGAAGTTGCCGTATGAAGTCAGTTCCGGCAAGGCGACCTCGAAGGGTTCGAGGACCAGACCGGGAGGTGTGGCTCCTGGAATCCATGGAAGGACACGGTAGAAACGGTGTTTTCCCTGAAAGGCGGCCCCATCTGTGTCGACCCAATGGGTCTGGCTGGTCAGTGCAAGTGTGTCGGCTGGGACCATGTAGGGGTTGCTGCTGCGCAAGACTGCCCATCGGTTCTGACCGGCCGGCGCGGTCCAGGAGAGCAGGACACTCTCCTGGCTGACAACGATATCGAGAACCGGAGCCTCCTGAGCAATCAGTGGTGCAAAAGCCAAATAGCCGATGAAAGGCAGGAGAAGCACAATCGGAAGCAGTCTCGCTGCCGGAAACGAAGTGAATTTCCTCGATTCCGGACACTCTCTGCAGGCAGGTTCACGCTGGTCTGGCACCATCTTCGGCATCCCTGGTCAATCCTCGTAGCCCTCGTCCGTGATAAGAGGCAGCTTCTGGAAACGTAGCGGATCAACCTATCCTGCGCAAGTGAAAACATGCCTGTGGCTTGCCCGCTCCTTGATCCAACTTCCGTTCCTGCCTATACTCATAAGGGGCACTCTTTGGATGCCGCCTTAACACTTGATGAACGGGTTATCGACCGGGGGTGCGAGATGTGGGGTGGTTGTGATGGTTCTGTGGATCAGCAGGAGAGATCAACCCGGGAGGCCACTCCGGCTGAGAGAACGCCATTCAGGCAGATCAGCCTGTATCCTCTCCTGAGCTTCATGCTCGCCATGCCGCTTCATGCTGCGGTGATCCAGGAGGCGGGCTCGCTCCGTGGCTTCATCGCAGGAGATTGTCCCACAGCTGCCTATGACAATTGGCTGAGTCATGTCTCAGAAGGGATCGCGGTACTGAATTACAACGATTACGGCCCGGACTGGCTGGATCGTCAGAATAACGGTTTCGGCAGCTACCGACTCATACCGGACACGCCTGCCGGAGATCAGACACTCCACCAGTGGCGCAGGATTTTCGACTCATTTCTGCTCGATCACCCGATCAATGTTGATTTTATGCTCACCGATTCAGCGGAGTTTCGCTACGAGGTTGTGCAGTTCTACGACACTGATCGTGACCGTGAAGTGATGCTGTTACGCGAAATGTTGGATTCCTCCTTTGTCGACTCAAACCACTCCTGGTATGGTCCCTACACGATTGACGGTGGTTTTCGCAATGGCTGGGGGTTGTTTGTTTTCGATTCTTCAGCTCCGCGTCCCTGGTTGATGCTGCAAGTGGTCCACCCGTGCGATGATTTTATCGGAGTGCAGGCAGCCATCGACCTCTTCTTCCGTCTCGGCGCAGGGGCGCTGGCGATTCACGGCGCCGGCCGTGAAGTGCTGTATACGCCCGGCCCCGGGTTCAGCAACTCCAGGTCGCTATCGGATCCTTCGCGTTACGGCCGGGCGCCAATCCAGGTCTTCCAGGAGGCCTATGTGGATCATTTTGCGTCCGGGTACCCCCACAGTGCAATGGTGATCCAGATGCACAGCTACGATCGAAGCAACAACCTGGTATATCCTGTCATCATCTCTGAGGGGGCGGATTGGCCTTACCCCTTCCTCCCGTTCAGGGATATGTCGGGCGGGCAGAAGACCATCATTCACCTGACGTCGAACCCTCCAATCCCGGAAGGTCAGTACCAGAATGGAACCACACCACTGCCAGCCTTGCATGTCGCCCCCTATTACGGCATCAATGTAGTCGGGGGATATTCGATCATCATGCCCGATGGTGGAGAGTACACGATCGGAAGGCCGATAAGCCATCGAGGCGACCCGAACAATGTTCAGGGGATCCACCTGCACAGCGTTCCCTCCTGCAACCCGAACCAGGCGGTTGCACCGTTCATCCATGTGGAACTGGACGAGTGGCCGCACTACCTCGATACCGGCGGATTGGAGCCGGAGGATCTGGTCGATTACCCCACAGGTGCACCGACCTGGGAGACTTTTGTGCCCTGGCTGGAGTTCTATATTCCTTTCTTTGAAGGGCTTGAAAACTGGTTCGCGTGGTTTGATACAGCGCAGGATGAGATCGTTCCTCTCCCGGTTGAGGTGGCTCAGGTATCCCAGGGGAATGATGGCCGCCTGACCATCACGCTTGAACAGGGGGATACCGACTTCCGCCGTGCCTGGGTCGAGGTGGTTGCGGACTTGGAGGATCTGGATGATGATTCGCCGGTCATCCTTTCAGGTCTTGAGTTGGCGGCATTGAAGAGTGTCGGAGAAATAAACTCATTCACTTTTGCGTCTCCTTTCGAGGCGGAAGCCCTTCAGCTTGCTGTTCGCAGCAGAAATATCGGCGGGGCGACCAGTGCGCTTTCCGAGGTTCACACGGTCTCAACCCATGACCTGACTGTGGAACAACCGAGCCACCAACCGTTCTCCCATTTCCCGTTGGGCGCCTGGCCTGCATGGATATCTGCCCAGTTTGAGGATGGCGGCGATGTCGCTTCTGTCGAAGTTATCTTCCGGATTGGAGAAGGCGAACCTGACACCATGCGGCTCGAGTTGATGGCGTCACGTCTGGTTAACTACGCGGCACCACTTCCTTTCGTTGCAGGCCAGATTTCGACTGGTGACTTCATCCATTATCGGATTCTCACCATTGACGACAGCGAGGCGGGAACGATTGCCTATTTGCCAAACCCGACAGACTGGTACACATTCACTCTGATCGAAGGGAATGGCCCCCTCCGGAGTTGGGATTTTGAAGAGAATGCCGATGGGATCGACCTTTTTGGCGACTGGGCGTGGGGTGTGCCGACAACCTCACCGCCCGGGGGCGCATTTGAGGGCCAACATGTGCTTGCGACCAACCTGGACGGTCCCTATACAGTGGGTCCGACAGGCAATCGTGCCGTTATTGGTGATATCCTGCGGCCGGAGTACGGTCCCCTGGTCCTGAGCTGGTGGCAGTGGGTGCAGTATCCGGAACGTGCCAGCTACCCCGGTGTCGCGATGCACGGTGGAGGGTTGTTCAGACTTGGCGGGGCTGCACCCGCAGGCCCCTTGCAGATCCCTCTTTACACGCATCGAATCATCTCAAGTGCCCCGACTTTTGGTTCCTTCCCGGCTTTCTCGGGCAGTTCCGAGGGGTGGGAATATGTGGTGGTAGACCTGATGCCTGAGTACGGTGCCGGAGATGCCATTGCCTTCCAGAATTACGCGACCAGCGATGTACCGGCAGAGCTGGGTTGGTATGTCGACAACCTGGAAGTATCACGAAGTGTCAATCATCATCTTCCCACATCACCGAGGCTTCTGGAACCGGAAGAGATGGCAGAACTCAACGAACCGATCCAGAGATTCCGCTGGAGTCGCTCACGCGATGACGATCCAAGGATCGAACCAGTCTACAGGTTCCGACTCTGGTCGGATTCGGATGAGGTACTCGAGGATGCGCTGATCGACACGTTGATTGATGTAAATGTTGCAGAACTGGCCTGGGAGGGGCCGGAACCGCGGGTGTTGAATTGGGAGGTGACGGCGGTCTCGCAGGGGGATGAAGTGGAAAATGTTGGTGGCCCTCGATCCCTCATTCTGCCCGCCATGAATGTCGCCGAAGATGCTGGGTTACCAATACGCTTTGCTCTGAGACCGGGCTTTCCCAATCCGTTCAATTCAACAGTCGCGATTCGATATGACTTGCCTCGCGCTACGGAGGTCCGTCTCGAGGTGTTCAATCTGCTCGGTCAGCGGGTGGCCCTCCTCGAATCGGGCAGGGTTGCTGCGGGGTATCGTCACGCTGTATTCGACGCGCGAAACCAGGCGAGCGGCCTGTACTTTGTGCGGCTTGAAGCTGGTGAGTTTCGTGCTGTGCAGAAAATCCTGCTATTGAAATAGCTGGTTGGGACAGAGTAAGGTTCGTTGTGAAGTTGCTACACGAGTACTTACGGGACGAAGGATTGTGGATCTCACATTCTGGAGAGGGCTGGTGATTCATCGTATCGTTCATCGTTCGAGCGGATTTGGCCTGGCAATGCCATTGCTTGCGATCCTGATCCTGCTCGGCTCATTCGGCGCACAGGCGGGTCAATTTGGTCCACCGTCAAACCTCGCCGGGATCTGGAGGATGGAAGTCGAACCGGGCGTCCACCTGGTCTCCTTCCCCCTGCTTCAGGAGGGGGCGACTGTCGCCTCAACACTGGGCGCTGAGCTGCCAGGCGGGCAGAACTTCAACGAATCGACACGAATCTTCAGCCTTGAAGGTGACGACTATGTTTCCGCCTGGCTACAGTCGAACGGTATCTGGCAGGGAAACCTTCATCAGCTCAGCAGGGAGAAGGCCTACTGGCTTGTCTTGCCGGATGTCGGAGATCCTGTTGTGATAACCCTCGTTGGCAGGACACGCGCCGCCGGTACCGATTCACTCGGCCAAATCGAAGAGGGGATGAACCTTGTTGCAGCCCCCACACCATACTCGTCGACACTTTCAGCCAGCGGACTGGTCGAAAGCGGCTTGACAGCGCACCAACATGCTCCCCTTGCAGGCAGGGTGCATGCCTGGAACGAGAACCATTTTTCTGTCGCCTGGGCGTCAGCGCCATCGGGGTGGGTTGGTCAGCTTTTTCAACTCGAACCCGAGAAGGGCTATATGGTGTGGCAGACGCCCGGCGCGGAGACCTTCGAGTGGCTGCTGCCGGGGGATGGTGGTGAACTGGATCGCGCACCACTGCTGGAGCAATCCCTTATGGTGCCTGACATTGCCAACATGATTCGCCTGCTCCCCGATTTCACCAGATCGCCCTCGGCGGGGGCAGCCGATATGGGGACGGGAAACAGGCGTCAGCCACAGGGACAGAGATGATGAAACGATTGACACTGCTGGTCTGTGCGCTGACCTCTTCGCTGATCCTGAGTCTGCCTTCGTTTGCAGTGCCCGTGCCGTGGACGGTGTCCAACCTCGATCCTCATGGGCAGGATTACCTGGTTCGTGATCCTTCCGGAAGCCTGCTCAGCGGCGACTACCTTGTGCAGTTGTTGGTGGATCGTGACGGTGATGGTATCGATCCGGTACTCGTCCACACTCGTCCCCTGCGGTTTGACATCGGGGATGACTCGGTGCTCGTTTCGGCCGTTTTCCATGCCCCGACACAGGGTTACATCCCGCGTGGCGGGTTCGCCTTTTTCTTCACTCTCGACACCGACTCCACCGAGGCGATGAACGCCACCTATGCCGTGCGTGTCTGGGAAGGTCCGGAGCCGGGGATGGAATCACGTTTCGCAACATCCCTTCCCTTCCGACCCCGTGCGACACGGACGGGTATCCAGACTGTCGTGCAAATGCCACGACACATGCGTGGTACGGTTGGCAACCTGCCGCCTGTTGTAACACTTCAGCCGCCGGTGGATGAACCGATGGCGGGGGAGGTGTTCAGGATTGCATTGTTCATTGAGGAGGACCGGCCACCGCTGGATGTGCGAGTGGGCGACGTTAACGGTGAACCGCTGCCGGGAACGTGGGATATTTATCAGAGCGCAGACTATTCACGAGGCATTGTCCACTGGTCGATTCCCCACAACCTGACCGGTCAGGTCGAGGTGCCGGTCGTGGTGGATGATGGGCAGTTTCTCGACACAACGCTCGTGGAGATGAATATCCTGCCCCCCGGTAACAGACCCTCATCCTTCTCGCTTTTGGAACCCGGCAGTGAACGGCCCGCCTTCACCGGCAGCAACCTCAGTTGGCAGCCCGCCGTGCATCCGGAAGGTTCGCCGGTTCTGTATCGGTTCCATTGGGCGACCACTTCGGATTTTGCGGATGAGGAGTGGATCGGCGGACTCGAAGATCCGTTTATCCTGTTGAACGAAGATGAGGATGCTGCACCCGGTGCCGGGAAGCGCGGTGATAGAGCAGAGTTCGGGGGTGTCACGCCACGAGGGAAACAGGGCAGTTACTTTCCGGAGACCCGGCTTTCCAATTCTCCTCGGGTCCTGGATGAAGTGATGACTTTGCCCCTCGAGGAGGGCAGCCGATTTTACTGGAAAGTGCGCGCGGTGGGAGAAGATGGGAGCGGACGGTGGAGCAACGAGGTTCGCTCGGCCTTCTACGAACATCCGGATCCGCCGAGTACGTTTCAGCTGATGCAGCCAGAGGATGGAGCCGAGCTCGATCATCCCTCACCACATTTCACCTGGCAGCCAGCAAGCGATCCTGACAGCGGTGATGTCGTGCGTTATGAGGTGCTGGTCAGCATCGATGGTGGGGCGAGCTTTGACACTCTTGAGGCTGGCACACAGCCCAGCCTGCAACTCGATCAATTGGTACTTTTGCAGACCCTGTTGCCGCATTTTACGAGGCATCAGGAGGAACTCGAATCCATTCCCAAGACGACACATCCGGTGCCCGGGCGGGGAGTGGTTCGTTCCAGCAAGAGCGAGAATGGGGAGATGGGCCTTTCCGATGGCGTGCAGACGGTCCGCCGGAATGCTCTTCCATCAGGCGTGCGTATTGACAACACGCCGAGTGCTGGGAAGCAGGCGGGAATGACAAGCGGGACGGGAAGGGATGAAGAGATTTCGGTGAACGACTATGAACTTCCTCAGGATTTGACCATCCATTGGAAGGTTGATGCAATCGACCTCGCCGAATTAAGGACAAGCTCGTCCGAAATTAGAACCCTGACGGTGTCGCTGCCGGAAGGACCGCTCCCCTTTAACCTTGTCGCGCCCGCCATTGGTGCGGATTTTCGATCTTTTGACCCTGTCCTGCTGAGCTGGCGCCGTTCGATCGATCCAGACCCGGATGGGGAGGTGTCGCATACATTGATGATGGCGTCCGGCTCACCACAGCAACCGGCGCCGGAATGGTCCATTGTGGCATCTGGATTGGTCGATACCTCGTACCAGTTTGAACCAGTGGTGGGGGAACGTCAGGAGTGGCTCTGGCGCGTTGTCGCGGTTTCGGGGGAAGACAGCACCTGGCACATCGGCGAACCGGGCTATTTCAGCTATCGCCCTCCCTGGGTACCTGACCTGCTTAGTCCGGAAGAGGGGGAAGGCGTGAATCAGGAAGTGGCAGAGTTTTCCTGGGCGCTGCAGCAGGGTTGGCGTGATGATCTGCAAGAGATGCGTGTCGAATTCTTCGATCATCCATCCCTTGACCAGATGGTGTGGTCTGAGACGACCGATGACACACTCCTCTCACTTGACCTGTCCGATTGGGCACTGGGTCAATTCTGGTGGCGTGTGACCTATCACGAGAGGGACAACCTGGAGTGGAGGTCGCAGCCAGGCAGTTTTAGCCTGGACGCGGCTTCTGTAAATGATCACAGCCTGGAACTGCCGACTCGTTACGCGATCCAGTCTGCCTACCCAAATCCATTCAATCCCTCGGTCACGGTCGTCGTGGCGATTCCGAAGGCGGGCGAAGCTCAGCTGCGCATCCATGATGTGCTCGGCCGGGAGGTGATGTCGCGCTCGCTCTCCCTCTCTTCGGCCGGTTATTTCCCCTGCCATTTCGATCTCAGCGGTCATGCCGCCGGGGTCTACCTGATTCGGCTCACGGCTGCGGGCAATGTCGACGTTGTTCAGCGGGTTGTGCTGGTGAAATGAGGAATGAAGTAATGTCACACAGAGTATTACTATCGGAGGACACCGACTGCCCGGCGACCTGCTTAATCCGTCACTCACCAGGAAAACCGCTTTCATTTGCCCAGACGATCGCTAGTTGGAACCACACTGCACCCGTTCAGAAGCTACCTTTATTGTTATACCTGCTACTGTTACCAACAACGTTGCTGGCACAGAGTTACCTCACTCACACCTATACCGAACTTGATGGATTGCCTGCAAATCATGTGCATTCAATCACACAGGACCAGGAAGGTGCAATCTGGGTGGCTACAAGAAATGGCATTGCGTGGCATGATGGAGTGACTTGGCGTCAGCCGGACAGAGATCATCGTCCGAGTGGGAGAGATTTCCGTTTTATCAAGGCTGACTACAGTGGCAGGATCTGGGTGGTGGAAGGGAATGGTGATGTTGCTTTCCTGCAGGATGGCATTTGGAACCAACTTCCGCCACCTCCACTGAGTAAGCTCCATTCGGGCGATTGGGCTGGGTTCGATGTACTGGAAGGAAGTGATGAGTATATACTTGCGGCAGCAACCAAGCGGGATGGGTTGCTGGTATACAGAGGCTACAACTGGTATCACCTCACCAGGTTGACTGGATTACCCTCAGATACGATCAACGATGCTGTGTTTTATAATGGCCGATTATTGCTTGCGACTATGGCGGGGATTGCTGAGTTCGATACACAATTGTTTGAGTCCAAAACGTCTCTTTCATCCCTTCAATTGCCGGGAAAGGTCGTCAGGAAACTGGCGATAGAGTACCAGAGCGCGCCGGACCTGAGGAGTAAGCCAGAGGTTAAAAGGTTATGGCTGTTTGGTGATGATTGGATGGGGAAATTTGAAGAGGATCGATTTATTCAGTGCGAAGGTTATGTTCCAATCGGGGGACCACAGAAGCGTTTCTCCGTTTTTTGCTCACAGCCGGATTATGTTGGGGGTATTATTTACGGTAATGAAAATGTATTATATCATCAGGACATCTTTCTTAATACATATTTGCTAAGTGAGAGGGGTGTATTCACATCTAAAGGAACTACTTCTTGCTTTATTGATCGTGATTATTGTTTGTGGGTGGCAGGAGTTCGTGGTGTAACAAAAATTCCGAGTTTCAAATTTATTAATTATGATCACAAAGATGGAATGCTTGAGGATGAAGTAACATCTATTTTACAAATAGATGAAGGTAGATATCTGATAGGTCATAATACGGGGTATTCGATCTTTGATAGAGGAAACTTCATAGCTCGTCATTTTAAGAATCCCCCTCAGCCTCCCAACCAGGTGACGCGAGTACTCGACATGGTACGCGCGACAGAAACTCAATTCTGGCTTGCTGTTACCGCTGCCGGGATGTATAAACTTGATCTGGAGGGGGAGGATCGCTGGTATCAATCAGGTTTCAATGATCGGAGAACTTCGTCCGGATTGCTGATTACGGAGGATCAGACACTTTTCGTAGCGGGTGGCGAGGGACTTTACTATTACGATACGATTACGGATAGTTTTAAGCAATCAGAGGTGTTGTTTGAATTCCAAGAGTACATTCGGACAATCACACAAGACAAACGGGGAAGGATTCTGCTTGGTACCGGTGAGGATGGGGTGATAGTGTTAGAGAACAAGACCTGGAAGCAGTATCGTTCCGAGAGTCATCTTGATGCAAATCATGTATTCTCAATTACACCATTTGATGATAATCATGTTCTTATCGGTACACTATCAGGAGTATATACGCTCGATGATAATGGTTTACATCGCTTCAGTGACTCTGATCCCTATCAAGATCGACCGATATATTTCATTGGTCGTGATAAGGATGAAAATCTCTGGTTTGGTACCGACAATGGAGTATTTGTGTATGATGGCGAGTTTCACACTCACTACACCAGGATTCACGGACTTGTAGGGCTTGAGACCAATCGGCGTGCGTTTCTTGCGGATCAGGCGGGGCATGTCTGGATCGGCACGAGTTCTGGACTGTCCTGCTACCGCAGGGCATATGATTTGACTGCACAAATTCCTTTGCCTGAAATACGTCTGATCGATTTGCGAGTTGGAGAAAAACAACTTGATCCTGCTCAACAACACTCCCTCCCTGCGAGGGAGAACACGTTCGATTATCATTTTCGGTTTTTTTCCTTCATAGATGAGAAGGCAAATTTGCTGCGATACCTTCTTGAAGGAGCAGATAAGGAATGGTCTGAACCTGAGATAATAACCTCCAATCACCTCAAATTCCATAACCTCCCTGCTGGAAAGTACCGCCTCCACGTGCAAGCAGCAAATGCTCACGGGATTTGGAGTGATGTACAAACCTCGGAAACTGTGCGCATTCTTCCCCCATTCTGGTTGACCTGGTGGTTCTGGTTTTTAGTGGCAGGTTCGTTGTTGGGAGCATCAGTACTTGTCTTCAGGCTATTTGTGCAACAGAAGTATGCACTTCGATTGAAGCACGAAGTACGGGAGATGACGATCGAGCTGTCTACTCATCATGACAAGTTGGAGAGTACGGTACAACAACGAACAAGAGAGCTTTCGACCACCAACGAGACACTTCGAACCGAGATCAACAGACGCGAGGCGATGCAGCGGGAACTCGAAAGGCATCATGCGCACCTCGAATCTGTCTTCCATGGAGTGCATGACGCTATTGTCACGATCGACAGCCAGGGGGTGATCACCCGGGCAAATCAGGGTTTTGCGCAGTTGGTGGGTTTGGAAGGGAGGAAGGTCGAGGGGAGACGGTTGACAGACATCCTTGCGCTGCAACCTGTCATCGAGGCTGTGCGGGAGGGGCAGGAGGTGCGTGGCTGGCATGTGGAAGCTTCCGACCGCGCACGCGGGGAACTCCTGCTGAAAGTGAATGCTCAGCCACTTGATCTCGGTGGAACGGCGGGCAGGGTGGTCATGATCATGATCAGTGATGTCACCCGCTTATATCGTTTGCAGAAAGAGGTGGAGGATCGAAAACATTACCGGAGCATCATCGGCGGCAACCCGCAGATGCAGGCAATCTATGCCCTGATCGAGGATATGTCGAACACGCTTGCCACAGTGCTGATCACAGGCGAATCGGGTACCGGCAAGGAATTGGTCGCGGCAGCATTGCACAACAGCAGCGCCAGGGCGGGCGGACCCTTCATCGCGCTCAACTGCGCGGCCCTCTCTGCAACGATCCTTGAGAGCGAACTTTTCGGCCATGTCAAGGGGGCGTTCACCGGGGCAGTCAGCGAACGAGTGGGAAGGTTCGAAGCGGCGCGGGGGGGAACGCTGTTCCTCGATGAAATCGGTGACATGCCCCTCGATATGCAGGTCAAACTGCTGCGTGTGCTTGAAACGGGTGAATTTGAACGGGTGGGCGACTCCCTCACCCTTTCGACCGATGCGAGGATCATCTCAGCGACCAACCAGGACTTGAAGCAACGAGTGAAGGAGGGGCTTTTTCGCAAAGACCTGTACTATCGTCTGAATGTGATTCGAATCCATCTGCCTCCATTGCGCGATCGGATGGAGGACATCCCCCTGCTGGTCGAGCATTTTATCGGGATCTATGGCGGCGAGGCGACTCCACCGGTTACTACGATCACGCCCGAGGCACTCGAACTGCTGTTGGGATATGATTGGCCGGGGAATGTGCGTGAGTTGAAGCATCTGATCCAGCGTGCCACGCTGCTGTGCCGCGAGAGTGAGCTGCAGCCGTGGCACCTGCGTGATCTTGTACGTTCGTTGTCCGGACAACCCGGGATGGCAGCGCCCACAGGTGGGATGAATCGGCCAAGAACGACACATCCCGCTGCGGAGTCCCAACACATAATCGGTCGGGCGAAGGATCACGAGAAGTTAACTGCAGGTCGCCTCACTCAAGCGCTGGCCGAGAATGACTGGAATATCCAGAAGACCGCACGCCAGCTCGGGATTTCACGCCCCACTGTCTACCGCAAGATCAGGGAATACGACCTGACAAAACCCTGATTCGGTTTCGCCAGGTTTGCCTGCTGCCCTGCGATTCTGGAGGGAAGGACGCTGTGAATGCCCGAATGTCATGAGGTTGCTCTCGAGCGATTGCTTTCGGCTTTTCCCTGCACTGTCAGTTTGAACACCTTAGTAAAAACCCCGCGACAGCAGGAAGAGAATTGTCACCCATGCTCCAAGCCTTGAAAGCCTTCCACATACCGATCTTCGCCGTGCTGCCACTGCTCACGGCTGGTTTCACAGCCCACCCGGCCTGTGCACAATCAGCCGGAGGTGAAGGTGAACCTCAGGTCAGGGTTATTGTACTGTTGAACGATCAACCCAATTCCGCTGACCTGGAACCATTTGTCGACGGGCTCCCCCGGAAGGAGCGAAGCAAGGTTGTCTGGCAGGAGCTGGGTCGATTCACGGAACCACGGCAGGCCGCGCTTCTCGAGGTCGTTGAGGCGATGCAGAAGACCGGCTTAGTGACCTGGTATCGGCAGCTGCGATTGGTGAACGCTCTGCTTGTGGAGGGAAGCCGGGAGGTAGTGGAAAGCCTTGCCAGGCATCCGGATGTGCAGCGCATCATGGAGGACTCGGTGCGACCACTGGATGACACATCTCTCGACATCGAAGAGCAAACTCACACTGACGCCCGGATGAGTGCCGAACTGGATGAGGTGGGTGAAAGCGTGCAACGTATCGGAGCACCGCAAGCCTGGGAACAAGGGTGGACAGGTGAGGGGGTGTTGGTCGCGATCATCGATACCGGGGTCAACTGGCGTCACGCCGATCTTGCTGGTCACCTCTGGGATGGTGGGGAGGAGTATCCATTCCACGGTTACGATTTCCATGACAATGATCCCGACCCGATGGATACCAGCGGCCACGGGACTGCGGTCGCAGGGATAGTAGCCGGGGATGGGACCGCCGGGACCATCACCGGTGTGGCGCCGGGCGCGACATTGATGTGTCTGCGTGTCCGCGCCAACCTGAACCTCGGAACTGTGGGGGCGACCTGGGCGGCGCAGGATTTTGCCCTTGAGCAGGGTGTGGATGTCACCAGCATGTCACTCGGTTGGGGGAATCCCGCTGCGCAAGATCGGCCCATCTGGCGTAACAACTACGAGATTCTGAATGTCGCGGGGATTGTGAACGTAAAATCGGCAGGCAACCGCCGCGAGGAACGTACCCCGCCGGATGCAATCTCGGTGCCTGGGGATGTGCCGTCGCCGTTCCGTCACCCGGATGAATCAGGCGTCGGTGGACGTGGCGGGCTGATCACCGTGGGGGGCGTGGATGTTCAGGACAGTATCTCAACAGTCTCGAGTCCGGGGCCGGTGAGCTGGGGAGATGTCGCGCCCTGGTTTGATTATCCACTGAATGATGTAGAGCCGGGACTGATCAAACCTGACCTCTGCGCGCCGGCGACCGATGGGTTGTCGACCGTTTACAATGATGACAACGGGTACGGCAGTTTCCAGAATACCTCCATGGCGCAGCCCCATGTCGCGGGCACTGTCGCGTTGATCCTCTCGCGAAACCCCGACCTGCTTCCAGTGCAGGTCGATTCCATTCTGCAGATGACTGCCCTTGAACTTGGTGCGCCGGGGAAGGATAATGATTATGGTGCAGGTCGTGTGCGTGCGGACCTGGCGGTTGACGCCGCAGGTAGTTTGAATGTCGGTGAGCCGACTCGAAACCGGACAGGGCTGCCGACATTCCGCATCGACAGCATCGCGCCCAATCCTTTCAATTCGAGCACACGGGTTGAGGTGGAGCTGCACAACATCGATCCAGTCACTCTCGCCCTGTTCGATCTGCTCGGCAGGCAGGTGAACCGATTCCATCATCAGCCAAAGATAACTGGCAGGCAGACTTTCCTGTTGGACGCGGAGGGACTGGCTGGTGGGATCTACTTTCTGAGAATGGAACAGTCCGGCCAACAGGCGGTTCAGAAACTGCTACTGCTTCGCTGAATTGCCCTGCTTCCAGTAGTTCCGGCTCCAGGAGGACTCAGGCAGGTTTTCACTTTTGCTCCCAGGTCGAAAACTTCATCGAGATTCTCAATCAAGTCCTTGATATTCAAAAGTTAAGATAGCCCCTGTGCCGGAGAAATCCACATGCCTATTCGAGAATGATCGCAGCGGAAATCGTGAAGTGATTCACAAATACCCTTTATGGCCTTTTTCCCTGCTCCGGCCCATGCGATCAGCCTTTGCGCGATGTAACTTGTGACAAAAGGAACATGAACATGGGTGTGTACGAGTGTATGGGGGAACGAGATGGAGAAGAAGGCGACCAATGTTGTCTGGCATGAAAGCCATGTGGCACGTGTCGATCGTGAAGAGTTGCTGAAACAGAAGGGGTGTACGGTCTGGTTCACCGGCCTTCCCTCTTCAGGAAAGAGTACAATTGCCTTCACCCTTGAGCATGAACTGATCCGGCTGGGCTATCTGGCGTATGTCCTGGATGGCGATAACATTCGACACGGACTCAATCGTAACCTCGGGTTCTCTGCCGAAGATCGTGAGGAGAACATCCGACGGATCGGTGAAGTGAGCAAGCTTTTTGCCGATGCGGGGCTGGTCTGCCTCACCAGCTTCATCTCGCCCTACCGCGCGGATCGTGACCGAGCGCGCCGTATGCACGAGGATGCCGGGCTTCCCTTCATGGAAATCCACGTCAGCACACCGGTCAGCACATGCATGGAGCGTGATCCAAAGGGGTTGTATCGCAAAGCGTTAAACGGTGAAATCAAGGGATTTACGGGGGTGGATGACCCTTACGAGGCGCCCCTCCATCCGGAACTCGAGTTTCTGACGATCGACCAGTCACCCGGACTCATTGCCCATACCATTCTTCAGGAACTGTACGGACGCGGTATCCTCACCGAAAAGTCCGGGGACCTCTGAGCCTGTATGTGGTTGTGCTTCCTTCGCGCAGGTTGTACTCTCCTTACAAATCGACAGGAGAGAGAGGGAGGTTATGTGCTGACAGATCGTTTCGCCGATGCGCTGCAGTACAGTTGGGAGCTACATCGTCATCAACATCGGAAGGGAGTGGGGGTTCCCTATATCAGCCACCTGATGTCCGTTTCTGCGCTGGTCCTCGAAGCCGGTGGCGGTGAGGATGAGGCGATTGCCGCTTTGCTGCATGACGCGGTTGAGGATAGTGGCGGCCTGAAAACGTATGACGAGATCGTGCATCGCTTCGGGAAACGCATTGCGGAGATCGTCTTTGCCTGCAGCGACAGCCACACTCAACCACGGCCACCCTGGAGGAGACGGAAAGAGGCTTTTCTTGATCGACTGACCTCCGCCGAACCTGCTGTGCTCCTGATTGTCGCGGCGGACAAGCTGCATAACCTCACCTCCATCCTCCTGGATTACAGACGTGTCGGTGAAAAGCTGTGGAATCGATTCACCGGCAAACGCAGGGGGACCCTCTGGTACTACTCACGGACAGTCAGCATTCTGGCAGACCGCTACCCTTCCCCACTAACCGATCGACTGATCAGGACCTGGGCTGAACTGCAGGATGAGTTGGCGGGGCAATAGGTATGGCTACTTGACCGGATAGCCACGAACGAGGGCAATTCCCGGAGGCGGGACGACCTGCCCTGCCAGAGCGAAGATGCCTTGAAGAAAGTGATGGGCTCGAAATCTTTCCTCGGTGCTGATCAGGGAGGTTCCAGTGGTGCGGCAGGTCTCCGCTTCGCTAAAGCCCAGCCGCAGCACTGGAATCGTACCGGAACATTTGTTTTCAATAAAACAAGGGCTTACCACAAGGTGTTTGCTGTTTGGTTGTCAAGACATCCCTGCAGACCTTCGGCCTGCAGGCGATCTTGATAACCTGACCGGGCAGAGTACGCCGCACAAATTCGTGTGAGGATCCTGTTACAATAAGACTTAGATCGTCCGCAGGTAGCCGACTACCTCCCTGCGCAGCGTGTCGCGTACTTCACGGAACTTCTGCATGGCGATTTCTTCGGGACCATCGCAATAGGGTGCAGGATCCTCGACCCCGATATGCATCTGTTCAACCGGCCTGAGAAAAACCGGGCAACTCTCCCTTGCGTGATCACAGACCGTGATAACCAGGTCAAGATCCTCCCGCCGGAGAAACTCCTCGACCGATTTACTCCGTGCGCCCACGGGGTCGATCCCCACTTCGCGCAACGCCTGCAGGGCTTGGGGTTTCGGGTTGCCGGGGGCGACTCCAGCCGACCAGGCAAACCACTCCCCGGCAAGATCATGGTTAATCAAGTACTCTGCCATGATGCTCCGCGCCGAGTTGCCGGTACAGAGGATCAGCACTTTTCGAAGTTTCGAGGTATCCAATTCAACTCCATTCCGAATAGGTTCTTCCTGAGAATTTGTGCAAGAATCCAGCTGTCAAGATCGACTGGAGGCCGCAGGCCTCCAGTCGATCTTGACAACCAGATTGGCCGGAGACAGTCGTACCAAATCCTTGTGAGGAGCCTCCGAATATCAATCCTCAACCGTTCTGTGACCGTAGAAAGTTCTTCCGATCCAGAGTGACACCCCCACAAGCGCGATCAGGACCGGCACCTCAACCAACGGCCCAATCACAGCGGCAAAGGCTTCGCCCGACTGAATGCCGAACACTGCCACCGCCACAGCGATTGCCAGTTCGAAGTTGTTGGAGGCGGCTGTGAAAGAGAGAGATGCCGATCGTGGGTAATCTGCTCCCATCCATTTCGACATGAGGAAGGAAAGGAGGAACATCACGACAAAGTAGATGACCAGGGGCATCGCGATCCGGATCACATCGAATGGCAATTCCAGGATGGTATCCCCCTTCAGGCTGAACATTACGACGATTGTGAAGAGCAGGGCGATCAGGGTGATCGGGCTGATGATCGGCGTAAACCGTTTGCGGTACCACTCTTCGCCCTTAGTACGGACCAGGCTGAATCTTGTGAGGAATCCAGCGAGGAAGGGGATACCCAGATAGATGAGCACACTTTCCGCGATTTGTCCGATGGTGATCTGGACGGTGTATCCTGTCAGGCCGAACCAGGTCGGCACAATCGTGATGAAGAGATAGGCGTAAAGGGAGTAAAGGAATACCTGGAAGATGGAATTGAGTGCGACCAACCCCGCAGCGTATTCTCGGCTTCCTTTCGCAAGGTCGTTCCAGACAATCACCATCGCAATGCAGCGCGCCAGACCGATCAGGATCAGCCCTGTCATGTATTCAGGGTAATCTCTCAGGAACACAATGGCCAGCACGAACATCAGGATGGGGCCAATCACCCAGTTCAAGAGGAGCGACATGCCGAGAATACGGACATTGCTGAATACCCGTGGCAGCTCCTCGTAACGGACCTTCGCCAGGGGCGGGTACATCATCAGAATCAAGCCGATTGCGATGGGGATTGAAGTCGTCCCCACGGACATATGGTTCAGCGCAGCGGGCACTTTCGGGGCAAAGGCCCCAAGCAGGACACCCAGTCCCATGGCGAGGAAAATCCAGAGTGTCAGATAACGGTCCAGAAAGGCGAGTCGATGTTTTTTCACGGTCTGATCAGACATCGGATGCTCCGGTTCGAGTTGCAGACGTATCCAGTCAATGTCGGGTTGAACTGTGCGGTTGGTGTGAGAATCGCCCGCTTCTCAGCGAGCACACGCATTGCCATCCTTCCGGGAGGCGTTGTAGCGAGCCCGGTCAGCGTTGATGACCTCCAGCAGAGAGATCGAAGCGATCATCTGCTTCTGCCACTCCTCGAGATGAGCTGCAAGACGGTAGTAAACCCATCGTCCCTCACGACGGTTTTCCACCCAACCCGCCTCCTCAAGCTGCTTCAATGCCCGTGAAGCAGTTGAAAGACTCAGCGACAGGACATCCTGCGCTTCGCAGACGCATACCTCGTTGCACCAGGCGACCAGGCCCAGGGCTCGAACGCGAACTGGATCGGATATCGCCCGCACCGAACGAAGTAAAATGTCCACAGCTATTACTCCCATAGTTGCGCAATCGTGAAAGTAAAGGCCAGCTCGAGGGAAAGTCAAGCGGTCAGTGGTTTACTCAGATCGTTGTGGTTGGTCGGAAGTCTTGCCGCAACGGCAGGTCGGGAACCTGACGCCAAGGCAGTTTCACTGTCTGGGAGAGGGAACCTCGGAATCTCACGCCGAACGGCCGTGCCTGGAAAGAGGCAAAGTCGCGGCGAACAGCACCGCGGCAGCGAGGATAACGGTCGCTCCGGTCGAGCTGTCCAGCACCCACGACATGGATAATCCTGTCACCGCCGCAACCAGCGCGACAAGGACAGACATGATCAATGCACCGGATGCACCCCGTGCCAGGTTCCTTCCTGCGGCCGCCGGGACAACCATCAGCGAGGTCACCATGAGCAACCCCACAATACGCAACCCGATCAAGGTGATGACCGCCACCCAAAGCGCGAGGATCGTCTCCCAAAGGCGCGTCCGGATGCCGTGGCTACGGGCCATCGGTTCACTGACGGAGATTAGAATCAGCCGATTGAAGGCGATCGCTTCGAAGAGGATCGTCCCGATCAGGACGATCGCCAGGAGGATCAAATCGCCCTGCGAAACGGTAAGGACATCGCCGTAGAGCGCACTCTGAAAATCCTGAACCAGCCGTTTCTTCATGCTGACCAGCACGATACCGAAGGAGACTGCCACCGCAAGCAGGACCGCAATGAGAGCGTCACGAGAAAGTGCAGCCCGCCTGGAAAGATGGATCAGGCCCAAGCCCAGCAGCAGACCGAAGAGCAAGCTGGTCAGGCTGGGGTCGATTCCGAGCAGGATTCCCAGCGCAATTCCGGTGAATACGCTGTGACTTATGGCATCAGAGAAGAATGCCATTCGAAACGAGACAACATGTACCCCGAGTGCGGCGCAGGCGGGTGAGAGCAGCAACAAGGCAATCAGGGCACGGATCATGAAGGGTTCACCGGTCCAGCCGAGCAGGGAGCCTGTCAGCACGATCATGCTGTCTCCGTGGGGTGGGAGTGTGTGTGGTGTTCCTGTCGAGATGTTGACCAGCGGAAGGAGTGGGGACCAAAAAGGAGGACAAGATTCTCACTCGTCAACACAGTGCGACTGTCACCTTCAAAGATCACCGATTGGTTTAACCCAATCACCCGGTGAGCGTGATCAGCAACGACCCCGATGTCGTGGGTGACCAGCAGCGTGGTCATCCTGCGAGTGACATGCACCTGCTCGACAAGGGAGCAGAAAAGCTGGTTGCCGACAATGTCCACACCCGTGTTCGGTTCATCGAGGATCAGCAGGTCCGGTTCACGTAGTAGCGCCTGGGCGAGCAGGACACGCTGGAATTCACCGCCCGACAGCTCATCCATACGTCGCGCACAAAGGTCAGGAATACCAACATCCTCCATCGTCTTCATAATCCGTCCGGCAACTTCCCTCGATTTACCAAGCCAGACCGGACGATGCACCAGCCCCGAGGCGAGGAAGTCAGAGACGGTCACCGGAGCGCCACGCTCAAGGGAAACACTCTGGGGGACATACCCAATGCGCGGCGCACGGTCCAGTCCTTCTGTGCGAATCTTCCCCTCATGAGGGACAAATCCGAGCAGGGCGTGCAGGAGAGTCGTTTTCCCTGCGCCATTCGGTCCGATCAGCGCATTAAGACGGTCCGCTTCGATCGTGCAGGAGACATCCTCCAGGATGGGTTTGCCACCGAGGTGGACCTGGAGATGGTCCAGGCGAAGTGTCAGGCTCATGGCCTGCCCCGGAAAATCTCCTGCAGGATACGCAGGTTGGTATGTTGCATGGCGAGCAGACTTCCAGGCTCTGATGAACCGGTCACACCTGAGTCCAGCTCGATCAGGGGCGCCTGGGCTTCACGTGCCACGGCAGCAGCCAGCACCGGGTTGACCTGGGGCTCGCTCACCACAAAGGCGATCTCTGTCTGCCGCGCCTTCTGCCGGATGCTCTCATGCACTCTTGGTCCAGGTGGCACCGAAACATCGGGCTGCACCACGGTGACAACCTCAAGCCCGATATCCTCGGCAAGTTGATTAAAGGAGGTGTGCATCGCAATGATATGCCGGGTGCCTGACTGTTCTGTCACAAGACGCATCTCTGCACCGATTCGGGTCAGCTCATCCGCAAGCTGTCTACTGCGAGTCCGGATGCTGTCACCATACTGGGGCAGGGCGAGCGACAGGGAGTCTGCAAGGCGTTTGGTCAGCTCCTGCAGACGCAAAGGCGACACCCAGGCATGCTGGGGAGATCGTTGGTGATTGTGACTGTGCGGCTCGTCTCCGACTGGGTGATCCTGTGTCCTTGTGTGATTTGTCTCGTCAGATTCAAGGGTGATGATCCTGACATCAGGGGCGAACTCTGCCAGGTGAGTCGGTGAGATAAAATCATCGATCCCTGAACCGAGGCGCACCAGCAGGTCTGCGCGACTCAAACGGTGGGCATCGCCGGGCGAAAGGGTGTAATGATGAGGACACCCCGCTTCGCTCGAAGCGACCATGAGCACCTCCACCCCTTGCAGGTCGTGTAGCAGTTCCACGGCAAGTCGCTGCACGGGGAGGAAGGTTGTCACGACCCGGAAGGTGTCATCCGCCTTCCTGTCCGACTGACCCGCACACCCTGCGATAAGCAAACCGCTCAGCAGGGGCAGGAGCAATGCCGACCTTCTCATCACGCATCCTTATTGATAATGGGTTCGCAATAATCTATCAGATCGACACTCTACTCGACAAGCGCCAGCGCATGGGTGTGGAGCATGTGGCGGCGTGAGAAACGGCAAACCCGAACTGCACCGAGCCTGACAACAAAACCCGGTCGCGTAGGCGGCCGGGTTTGAAGAAGCGTTCAACGGATCAGTATTCGGTGTAGTAGAGGTAACGGAAATCCTCGATTTTTGCGTTTTCGCGCTGCATCTCGATCCAGGCGTTGAGCACCTGGTTCTGGCGCTGCTGGTACATTTTCCCGATCTCTTCGTCGCGGATCCTGTCCCAACGCTCCATGTCAGGGACGCTCTTGCTGTCCAGGTGGACGATATACCAGCCGCGATCTGACTCGATGGGGCTGGAGATCTCTCCCTCTTCCATCATCAGCGTGGCGACTGAGAAGCGTGCTTCACGGCCTACGTTGGCGATATACTCACCAACCTTGAACTCACGTGTTGTCCGGACATCGAGCCCGCTCCCGGCCGCCGCTTCTTTGAAGGGGACACCCGACAGGATGACCTGGTGGAGGCTGTCCGCACGCAAACCCGCACGCTGAATCTGCTGCTTCTTCAGCAGATCCTTCATCAGGGTCTCGCGGACCTCTTCGAAGGGCTTCACCGATTCCTTCTGCACGGAGATTACACGCATCACCGCGAATCCCTGGCGGTGCGGATAAACCGGGCTGACTTGGCCTTTCGGACGGTTGAAGAGGAACTCCGTCGCGGCGGTGTTGCGGCCTACGGTCGGGATAAAACCACTACGGCTCACACGGGTGAGCGTGTCAACATCGAGATTGAACACCCTGGCGGCCTTGTGGAAGCCCTGCTCTTCAGCTTCCTCACGGAAAGCATCCGCACGGTTACGGATATCATCCAGGGTTTCGGGGCTACGCTCGATTTTGACCAGGATGTGGCGTGCCTTCACCTCGGGCTGTCCACTCTCATCGAGACGCTGCTGGTCGACACGAATAAGATGATACCCGAACTGTGTCTCAACCGGTCCGACCAACTTGCCGATTTCCGCGTCGAATGCAGCCGTTTCAAAGGGTTTTACCATGCGGCCCTTACCAAACCAGCCCAGGTCGCCCCCTTCAGACGCGCTGCCATCTTCGCTGTATTCCATCGCCAGCGCCTCGAAGCTGTCGCCATCCTCAATACGTTCCATCAGGTGCTCGATGAGACGACGGGCGTCAAGCGAGTCCTCACGTGAGGGCACATCCGGGATAGTTACAATCTCTACGGTCCGATTCTCGACCTGCTTGAACTCATCGAGACGGGAACGGTATTCGCTCCGAAGCTGGGCTTCGGTGATCAGGGTCGAGTCGGTGGGAATGTCGCGAATACCAACAAGGATGTAAGAGGCAATCCCCTTGGTGTTCTGCTCGAGGTAACGGCTGCGGGCTTCGAACTCGCTGATGTGATCGACCGATGCAATTCGTCCAAGCATCTTCTGCTGTAGGAGTTGCTGACGCAGGTTCTCTTCGAGGGAGACCACAAATTCCACATTTTCCGGATCCGCGAGGACGGCGTAGTAGAAATCCCAGTCGAACTGACCGGTGCTGTCGACAAAGTTGGGGCTGTTCACAATGCTCGCGGGCGGGTTCTGCTGGACCGCAAAAGCCACTTCCCGATCGCTGACAACGATCCCCGCTTTGGCGCGTGCGGCGTTGAGCAGGATTTCATTGACCAGGCCATCCCACACTTCGTTGCGAAGCTGAGTGACACGGTTGTCCTCGAGCTGACCGGTCTGGGAGATCTGCCGCTCGTAGTTCAGACGGTTCTGCAGCGCCTGGTCGTAATGGTCGCGAGTGATCTTAACACCATTCACTTTCGCGAGAACGCCAGGTTCGTACTTCCCCTGGAATCCACCCATCCCCCAGGAGAAGATGATGGTGGCAATGAACGCAAACACCAGAATCCAGAGAATGGTTGCGGTGTTATTCCGCATCTTGGACATCATAGCCGTGGTCCCTCGTGCAACATCGTCCGTGTGACTGGCAAACCGGGGGAATATAGAGGTGGCGGCCATAGACCGCAAGCCCGCTATCTTCCTGTTTGTCCCTGAATCGCGGGCCGTTGGGCGAGGCAAGCTGCCCGATTCGGCCTTCGCTCCTCCGCCCACCCTTCCGATTCCGCATGCGAGGCGAGAAGCACCAGCACTACCTTTTCAGGGAAAAAGAAATGTACGTTAACCATGCAAGCGACATAGCATCCCCGGGTCCTCTCCTGGAGCGGACTTGGGCAACATTTCTCCGGTAGTGGCATCCAATACAGAAAGCACAGACGAGTGCGAGCGCCTTTTTACCAACCGGTTCGACCATCAAGCAGCGGGAGTGAGGAATGTCCACCATCGCAAAGGTGACCTTGGAAGATGGGATGAAGTTTGTGGGGGAAACGGGGTCAGGGCACATTCTCGTGATGGATGCCGCGGAGAAGGTCGGTGGTCGGAATGCCGGACCTCGCCCCGCTGAACTCCCCTTCGCTGGACTGGCGGGCTGTACCGGGATGGACACGATCAGCATTCTGCGCAAGATGCGTCAGGTTCCGGATCGGTTTTCGATTGAGGTGGAGGGGCTTGAGCGACGTGAGGAGCATCCGAAGCACTGGCTCTCGATCAGGGTCACCTTCACTGTGGATGGAGAGGTCGCGGAGGATCGCCTGGCGAGGGCGATTGAACTGTCGCGTACCACCTACTGCAGTGTCTCGGCAAGCCTGCGTGATGCGATGCAGATCGAGTATGTCTATGTCTTGAATGGCAAACGGGTTGTACTGTAGTCGATCTGCACAGGCGATTATGTTGCGTTCCGCCAGGTCCGCAGATCTGGCGGAAAATAGGGTAGCTCTTCGGACCTGTCCGAACCATCCTGCATCTCAGAATTCCGACTCCGTTAACCGCCCCGCTGAATCGTATGAGCTCACGCTGGAGTGTCCCAGCGAATGCGCTCTGCGCCGAGGGAGCCTTTTCCCCCCGAACTCGAGTCCTTCAGGCGAAGTCGAATGCGTACATTCCCCGACATTCTGGGGGAGGGGATGGCCTCAAGAGAAGCCTACTTCACATCGTTATCCATTCAAACTCGAGCGGCAGAATTTCTGCGCGAATTCAGCCATTCACGGAAACACGCCGGGGCATTCCATCCGGAGAAATCCGCACTCCTTCTGCTCGACCTCCAGGAGTATTTTCTCCAGCCCGAATCACACGCGCATGTGCCGTCCGCCACAGCCATCCTGCCTGGACTGCTCGAGTTGGCGACTCGTTTCAGAAACGGGAAACGACCGGTATTTGCCACTCGTCACCTCAACAACTCAGGCGAGACGAGTCCGATGGCGAGATGGTGGCGTGACCTGCTGATCGAGTCCCATCCCGGAAGCAACTTGCGAGAATCTGTCGAAAGAGTCGCGGATACTGTGCTGGTGAAAACCGAGTATGACGCATTCCACAATACTCGTTTGGAAAAGGACCTGCACAACGCCGGTGTGGAGCAGCTTGTCATCACGGGAGTACTGACCCACCTTTGCTGCGAAACGACTGCACGCTCCGCCTTTGTGCGAGGTTTTGATGTCTTTTTTCCGGTGGATGGATCCGCGACCTACACCAGGGCACACCATGCGGCCACCCTGCTCAACCTGGGTCACGGTTTCGCAACGCTCTGCTCAGTCAATGACCTGCTCAATAGGCTGGGGGAGTGAGGATGCGTGATCTCCTCATCGTGGGCGGCGGACCTGCCGGGATCACCGCGGCGATCCAGTGCGCGCGATTCGGACGTAGCGTGACCCTCTTTGAAGCAAACCGGATCGGCGGCATGCTGCATGAAGCAAACCTTGTCGAGAATTATCCAGGCTTCCCAAAGGGTATAGCAGGACATCATCTCGCCAACCTGATGACGAAACAGCTTGATGGTTCTGAGGTAGAGGTCATTCAAGATCGAGTGGTCTCGCTGAAGTTCCACTCAGGCATGTTTTCCCTCGAAACAGCGGGGGAGGTCACAAGGGATGGCTTGAACCTCGTTCTGGCAACAGGTACCCTCCCGCTACCCTGGATGCCCCCAGCGAAAACAAGCGGCGGGGAGAAGTATGTGGTACGCGAGTTGGCACAGCTTGCCGACCCGCGCGACAAATGCATCGCCATCATCGGCGGTGGGGATGCCTCGTTCGACTATGCACTGAACCTCGCTGCGCACAATCGGGTGATGCTCTTCACGCGTTCGTCGGGCGAGAGGGCGCTGCCGCTGCTGCGTGAACGAGTTCGACGACATCCCGCAATCGAGTGGCACGCCAATCACTCGTTGGAATCGATGGCGGAGGTCGATGACGGAGTCAGGTTTGGTTGGCGGACAGGAAGCCGGGTCTGGACCAGTGAGGCGAATGCTCTGCTTGTCGCGATCGGCCGGAAGGCGGAGGAGCATTTACTGGAAATGGTGCCCGAACCAGGACGGACAGCATCGCTGAGAGAGGGTCGGTTGCACCTGGTCGGAGACATGGCGAACGGAATGAAACGTCAAACAGCGGTCGCGGTTGGGGACAGCATGAGGGCGGCATTGCGAATTGAGGAGAATATTGTGAAGGCAGGAGTCCGATGAAGGTGATCCAAAGGACAGCGCCCTCGCCGGTCGCGACTGTTTTTATCGGGAAGACCGAAACGGGTGCACTGGTCGAATTTGTGGAATCTGTCGAGCCGCCATACCCGGTTGAGAAAAAATGGGTGACCATCGTATCGACACTGTATGGCTGCCCGGTGCAGTGCAGTATGTGCGATGCCGGGCTTCGTTATCGGGGAAAACTCACCCTTAACGACATCCTCGCCCAGCTTGACTACCTGATTAACAATCGATTCCCCGGAGGAGTCGTACGGAGTGAGAAATGGAAAGTCCAGTTCGCACGAATGGGTGACCCTGCCTTCAACGGCCACGTGATTGCCGCGATGCGAATTTTACCGGAACGTTACCGTGCGCAGGGTCTGTTTCCCTCCATCTCGACCATCGCGCCATGTGGATGTGATCGATTTTTCAGCGAGTTGGTCGAGGTGAAACGGGAGTGTTATCCGGAAAGGTTCCAGTTCCAATTCTCGATCCACTCTTCGGACGAGCGGGTTCGACGCCAGCTTATCCCGGTCGACACCTGGGATTTCAGACGCATGGCCGCGTACGGGGAGGCCATCCACGCCGGGGTGGGACGATTCCCCAGCCTCAATTTCGCGCTGATGAAGGATGTACCGGTCGATCCGGCGGAGCTGCGGCGTCACTTTTCACCAGAGTTGTTCGTGCTCAAGGTGACCCCTCTCAATCCCACGAGCCAGGCTTTACAGAATGGGCTGGTTTCTCTCTACGACGATCCGGAAGGTTGGCGTCGAACGGTTGGTTCCCTGCGTGACGCCGGGTATACGGTGATTGAAAGTGTCGGCGAGCTGGTTGAGAATGCCATCGGAAGCAACTGCGGACAGTACATCCAGGCGGTCACTGCGGGAAATACACCGCCTGGCAGCTACTCCCGTAGATTAGAAGCTGTCGATTAGTCCGGATCAGACGTATTTGCTGGCTTCACGTCGCGTGAGGCCGGACATACGGCTGCCGTTATCGTCAATAAACCGGCGTACGCTCTTCGGATCACACTTCGAGTACTCGCGCAGCGCCCAGCCGATCGCCTTGCGAATCCAGAAACTCGTATCCTCCAACTGGGTGTCGCAGAAAGTGAAGAGCATCTCGCTGTCCGTACTCTCTTTATGACGGAGCTGGCTCAGGATTGCGGTTCGACGGATCCACAGGTTGTCGCTTTCTATCCAACGCCGCAGGAGCGGTTTCAACTCCGCCGGGTGGCTTCTTAACAGACGCCCGACCAGGTTGGCGGCGATCAGGTCCACATAGTCCCACCATGCGCCGGTGATGATCATTTCCTGCAGGAGGGGCAGCATCTCCGGCGAGAGTAGATTGGCATAACGCTCGGCGGTTGCCAGTGCTGCGTACCGTTCCTCACGATGCCGAGCCAACTCCCACAGGTTGCGCACGACCCACTCATACTCCTCCGGATTCCTGACCGGATGCGCCTTCCATGCCTCTCTGTAGAGCTGCTTTCGTGTCGGGGTGTGGATACCGAGGAATGGCATCTCCGACTTCATGTAGGCCTGCATCTGCGGCGCGATCTGGGGATCGGCAGCTGCGAAGAGGGCTGTACGAAGGGCTTCCGGCAGTGGGTGAAACGCTGTCATCCGGTGCTCCTGAATGTTTTCGAAGACCAGCCTGAGCGGCAGGTCTCCGACCTGCCGCAACGGTGAGCGTGGGCACCGCCCCTGCTCAATGTGACAGTTACCCGGCGCGGCTCAGAGTCGTTGAAGTGCTGGAGGACTTATCGCGCCGAATAACTGTCACGATCTCTGGTGCGCATCATTCGGGCAGGTCCGAAGCCCTGCCCGATTTTCCGCCTGACCTGTGGATCTGGCGAACTTGACCGTTGAGTTCATTCACCAATTCTCAGGAGGAGCCAGAGAACAGAACCCCGCACCGGCGATCCGATACGGGGTTCTGGGCGTTGATCAAAACATTACTTCATGAGAACCATCTTCTTCATGCTGTGGAAGCCATTGACATCCAGAGCGTAGAAGTAGATGCCGCTGCTCAGGTTTCGGCCGTCGACTGTCAGGCTGTGGTAGCCGGCATTCATCCGTCCGTTCATCAGCTTGGCGATCTCCTGGCCCATCACGTTGTAGAGTGTGACCCGAACATCACCCGCCTGGGGAAGTCCAAAACGGATTTCCGTGCTGGGGTTGAAGGGGTTCGGATGGTTCTGCGCCAGGCTGTACTCGGAAGGAATCGAACCACCCTTTTCGCCTACCGAGCTGGCGGATGCGTTTCCTGTGACGGGAACGATTCTCGGGCTCGGAACATTGAGGGCGGAGTGATGGACAAGTACACCGGCGGTGGGCATGGTGCCCTCCGTGTCGGGTGTCCAGCCGATCTCGATCTGGCCTGTGCTCTCCGCTTCAATACGGAACGGCAACTCGCTGATCACCCGAACTTCGTCAGCAATGGTCGAACTGATCACGATATCCGTAACCGTGCCGAAGAGCATGCCTTCGTTGACGATGTCAATCGTGGTCACTGTCTCCTCGCCAACCACCGCCTCGCCGAAGTCAACTGCGCCAACCGGGAAGACAAAATGCGGCGCGGCAGGTTCAGAACCTTCGACAATCTTGGCACGAATACCCCAGTTGCCGGAATCATCCAGGTAGAGCGAACCGGTGGCATAGCTGAACGATGCATCCGGCATGTGCGGGTTCGCAGCGCTGGTTGGGGGGTTGTTGTCCGACATGAAGGGGGCGGTTGTCATCACATAGACGCCGATGAACATCCCGTCAGCGATGTTGATGCCGTCGGGCATGTCTTCGTCGTTGATCTCGAAGGTGTTCCAACCCTGTACGGTCGGCCCGGTGTACTGCCACACCTCGAACAACCCTTCCGGGGTGAAGGTCATCACGCGCAAATCGGTGCCATCGGAAGCTGTATTGAAGAACCAGGAAACGGAATCGATCCGTGCAGGATAGCTGATCGGGTAAAAAGGCACCGCCCAACCATTGCCAACCTGGTTCGATACAGAGGTTTCGAACTCACCGTCATCGTAACCGAACCAATCCCCCACTTCAACGATTTCCTGCAGCAGCAGGTACTCGTTGTTGTCCGTGTCCCCTTCCTCTTCATCGCCAACGACCACAACATTCGCGATGTAGCGGCCGTTGATCCAGGGGGTCCAGGCCTCAGGGGCGGTAACGAAGACGGTATCGGCGTTACCGCCGCCAATCGATTCAACCGTTGTGGAGGAGGTGAAGATCACTTCGCCGTCTGAGTCTTCAACATTGAATGTTACGGTGCCTTCCGGTGAGGCGGTCAGTCCGCTGTTGCGGATGCCTGCCGTGAAGACAACCTCGGTCTCGGCTTCAAAGTGGAAAGCCTGAATGTCGTTGAAGAGGGAGACAACCGAGATGTCGTAGAAGGTGCCGCTGTAGGCGCCGAGTGCGTTCATCACCCAGTCGTACGGTGCGGTTTCCGAAAGGTTGGTCCAGGATCCGGTGGTGCTCCATTTGCTGCGGGCACCGGGGGCAGCGCCATCCTGATCGAGGATCGCCGACCACCCGCCATTCGCGTTGCCGGGGATGTTGCCGATCACAACCCAGAAATCCTCTCCGGCATCGAATTGGAGGACATCCTCCTCATCCAGCGCCAGCTCAACCCAGTTCGAAGTGACAGAGCTTGGCGGACCATTAAAAACGGTTCCCACCAGCACGCCAGGCTGCCCGCCATTGTTGGTGTAGACACGGGCTTCTACGTTCTGAATCGTTCCTGAGTTGTGCGCATAGAAGCGCAGCGCCTGCAGCTCAAACTCCACAGGTGGTGTGTAACGAACACCGATCGAGAAGTTGACTGCAGTGGAGGGATAGTAATACCCGCCAGTGAAGTTGTGGTACAGCAGCGAGTCCGTGTACACTTCATCCAGTCCGTCCGGCATGGTGAAGTAGTCTGTCGCGGATGGAACATGTGTGAACTGCTGCACGGCAAAGGCGCTGCCACTCAGCAATACGAGAAGCAATGCTCCAATCAAAGTTTTCCGCACCAGGTTCATCTTGCATCTCCTTTGAACAATATGGATCCAATCACTACCATGCGGGGAACGGTAGCAGCAAGTGTAAGGGATGTTCGATCAGAAGTGTGATTCCACGACCGATAAAAACGGAGGCAGGTGAGGAATGCTTTGGCAATCCCGTGTCTCCCGTCCGACACCCTCATGCTACGCAGGCCGACTCATAATCTAAACTACAGCAAATTTGTAACCAAATGCGAGCGGAGAGACTCCCGCGGCGAGTTTCAGGTGCCCGACTTGAACAGGGTTGGAAATCGGTAGACGGGGATGTAAGTTGCCAAAGAAGCCAATGAAGCGTTCTGCTACATTCACGGCAGTGGCATGTAGCGTTGTGCACCATGACGATGCGGTTAGATGATCGCAGTCATCCTCTTCGGCCCAACAACACTTCATCCGATTGCGCACTAATCTTCGTTTGGGCGAGGTGGGAGCGGTGAATGGCACTCAGTATTCTTATAATTTGGAGTATGCTCTTGCAGCTCTTTTTGGGTTTTCGTATTTTCTCGCACTGTTTGTGAGACCGACACCCCAATCGAGGGTGTCCCGTGTTGAAGGAGCCGCCAATCATGCGGGAGAGCACCCCCCGTCATTCGATGTACGCGAGGCTTTGTGCATTTCTCGCGTTCAGTTTGCTGCTTACAGCAGTGCCCACTCATGCCCAGGTCGGCAAGGGATCCGCGAATTTTACCGTCTGGAACCTGATGAAAACCCTCAGTATGGAGAATTCGATTGCCAGCACTCAAAAGAGTATCGTTGTCCATGTGATTGGGGATCAGGAGGTTGCCGCCGAACTGAGTACAAAGATCGGTGAAGCGGTTGGGACCGCCACACTTGGCAATGTCACCAGCGGGCATGGCTTGCCGAGTGATCCACCGGATGTCATCTACATCGGCAATCCGGATGACTACCTGGTGGACGCTGGCAGGCTGAAGTCCCTGCTCGATTATTCCCGTCAGCATAAGGTCATCAGTGTCACCTATGAGCCAATTCTGATCTACAAGGGGGTGACTCTCGGGATTGGCGCCCAAGAGGGTGGCACAGCCAAGTTCATGTTAAATCTCCAGGCCTCGAAGGATCAGGGCCTGAACTGGAACAAAGCATTCATCAAGCTGGCTGAAACCATATGACAAGTGGGCGGATTCAGCTTCAAGTTGTGTCTCAGATTATGAGACAAAGCGAGTAGGTCCTTGAACGCGGCATTTTCACCTTGAAGTGAGCCGCGTTTTTTCTTGCGTAGTTTTATTGCCATATTATCGTGGTTCTCGAAAGTCTTAGCCTTTTAACAGGCGGCAGGTCTCCGCTTCGCTAATGACCTGCCGCAACGCTGCTGTCCAATCAAAAGCGTCTTTCGGGAATTACGAGAACCCTGCAGAATGTGGAAGCATCCCAACAATAGTCCTGTTTATCGTGAGGAGGCGATTGTGTCCGGACTTTCTTTCAAGGCCAAACTCACTGCACTGATTGTCGTGATCGGCGTTTTGATGGTACTGCTCCTGGCCTTTTTCTCACCCTACGAAGCCAATCAGCTTGGCAACTCGCTGCTCCGTCAGAACGCTCGTTTTATTGGCCAGTTGCTGAGCGAAAACCTGGCATTGGGCTTGCAAACTCGGGTTTTCGATGACGGTGCCGGTGTGCGGGATGCGATCGCCATGGTCAGCGAGGAAGGGGTCGACAAACGTGATCAATTGATCAGCCGTGTCCGTGTCTACGATGAAGAGATGCAATTCCTCGATGGTTTTAACACCGGTGCTGACACCGAGGCCGCCTACCCTCGCCCGGAATCCCTCCAGTTTTTCGACCGGTCCGATAAGCTGATCGTCTGGACCCCGATTACCGATTCGGAAAGCGGTGAAGTGTACGGTCACCTTGAGATTGATTTTTCCAAAGCCAGCCTGCGTGCCGCGACTCGCGACAATGTCACACTCTCGCTGATCATTGGTCTGGGTGTCTTTGCGGTGGTGTTGATTGTCAGCATTGTCGTAATCCGCAGGATTGTGAAGCAGCTTAAAACCCTGGCACGTGCCGCCCATCATGTTGCCAACGGTGATACCGATGTCACCATCCGTATCCAGAGCAGTGATGAAATCGGCCAGGTGGCGGACTCCTTCCGCCAAGTGATCCATGCGCTGAAATCGAAAGCGGAAGTGGCCTACGAGATCGCAAATGGTAACCTGGAAGTCCAGGTGGAAGCGCTTTCAGACCGTGATGTTCTGGGCCAGGCGATGCTCACGATGAAAGAGAGTCTGAGGAATCTGCAAACGGAACTTGGGCACGCCATCACAGGACAGCAGGAAGGGAACATCGACGCCTGGTGTGACCCCGGCAAATTCCGCGGCGCCTATGCCAAAATTGCGGAGGGGGTCAATGGAGCGCTGCAGGCGGTCACACGTCCCCTGATGGAGGTCTCCAAACTGCTGGAGGCCTACGCGGAAGGGGATCTGGAAAACGAGATGCCCCCCCTTCCCGGCAAACAGCAGATGCTCTCCGACAGCTTGAATCGTATTCGAGCGAACCTCCGTGACCTGGTTGGCGAAAGTGTGAACCTTGTCAATGCCGCCCGATCCGGCCAGCTGAGCGTGCGAGGGGATGCGGCTCGATTTGCTGGCGATTACCGGACATTGATCGAGGGGATGAACGCCATCCTCGAGAATATCGCCAACCCATTGCACGAACTGGTGGACAAGCTGCGCAACATGTCGCAGGGTAACCTGACGGTTCATTCGGAGGGCAAATACACGGGCGAGTACGAAACCCTGATGACGGCGCTGGACGGTACCGCTTCCTCGCTGGATGAAATCCTGAGCCACGTTTCGGTCGCGGTAGAACAGGTGACTTCGGGCGCGACCCAGGTTTCACACACCAGTCACTCGCTTTCGCAGAGCGCGTCAACCCAGGCGAGTTCCCTCGAAGAGCTGTCATCGACCATCGCGGAGATCGAGGGACAGACCAAGCACAACGCCGACAATGCCAGGCAGGCGGATCAGCTTGTGAAGACAACCCGCGGGTCGGCGGAAGAGGGGAACCGTCAGATGCAGCACATGCTGCAGGCGATGGAAGAGATCAACCGCTCCTCGGAGGAGGTGTCGAAGATCATCAAGGCGATCGACGAGATTGCGTTCCAGACCAACCTGCTGGCACTGAACGCCGCGGTCGAGGCGGCACGTGCCGGTGTTCACGGCAAGGGATTCGCCGTTGTCGCCCAGGAAGTGCGGAACCTGGCGCAGCGTAGCGCGAAAGCGGCGCAGGAAACGACGGCGTTGATCGAAGGATCAATGACACGTGTGGAAAATGGCTCGCAGATCGCCAACCAGACCGCCCAATCGCTCGGGGAGATGGTGGAAGGCATTCAAAAAGTCTCTGATCTGGTCAGCGAAATCGCCTCAGCCTCACGTGAACAGGCCACCGGAATTGAGCAGGTGAACCAGACACTCGGCCAGCTTGACAGCCTGACCCAGTCCAACGCTGCGAGCGCCGAAGAGAGTGCCTCCGCTGCGGAGGAGCTGAGCGGACAGGCGGAAGAGCTGAAGGATATGCTCAGACGATTCACTCTCAGCTATGACCCCGCGACTCACATGCAGGGACAGGAAAGTGGAAGGGTGCGTAGCCGGGTTCAGTCGCTGCCCGGGAACCAGATGGAGCATGCCGATCTCTCTGCACGAAGCAGCAGGAAAACGGCGAATGGTCAGCGGAACCGCAACGTCAGCCAGGAAGTGCGGCCGGATGAGATCATCTCCTTCGAAGATCAGGATTTCGAGGGATTCTGAGCGAAACGGGCTGAGTAGGAATTGCGCAGCGAGCGGCGAGGGAAGGTCTTCCTCAAGGAAACCCCCGGATGTGAGTCCGGGGGTTTAATGCTCATCACACCTGGATTCTCCTGGGAAATAGCGCGTGAAAATCAGCGGTCAAGCTCGCCGAGAGGCAAGCGCAGCGCGGTATCTCGGTGCGACTCGACCGCCACAAGACAACCATCTTGAATCGACCCTCGTTTTATTGAAAACAAATGTGCTGGATCGGTTCATAGAGGGACGACGGGTTTTCTCGAAAGCCTCAGGCTCTTTCAACTGGCGGCAGGTCTCCGCTACGCTGAAGCCCTGCTGCAACACTGAAATCGTCTCGGAACATTTGTTTCAATAAAACAAGGACTTACCGCAAAGTACTTCTAATTGGGCTGTCAGGACACCCATGGCGACCTTCGGCCTCCAGGCGATCATAACTGCTTCATCAGCCGAACTTCATGCCGGCGTTAGAACCGGAACACCGTTTCTATCGTCATGATCCGTGTGGCTCTTCCATTCAGATAGATCGACTTGTTGTCATAGACGATCAGCAACCCCGGCGCCATCTCGAAGCCAAGCCGATACCCGATCGTGGTCCCATCCGCATCGAGGTCGAACAGGTTTTTCGCTTGCGGTTGCTGGTAGTAGGCTTCCGCCAGCCCGAGCTTGGGGATGGGAGTGGCGTTCACACTGGCCTTCGCAAAAATCGACTGGTTGGTTGATGCGGTGCCGGTGGAGTCGCTGAAACTCATGTTCTGGTAGGCAGCGTAGACATCAAGAAGGTTGGAAAAGGTGAATCCGGCATCGGCGTAATAGCCGGAGGCTGAAGGTGCGCCACGGATTCGATCCTTTTTCGTCAGGTAGTCACCCGCAGATTCACTCCAGATCACACGTTCAACTTCGTAGCCCAGGTTGAAGAATTCGGGCATGAATTCCTGCTCGAAAATGCGGTACTCCGCACCGGCACGGAAGGGACCGAAGTTGAAGGATAAACCCGGAACAGAATAGCCACGTCCGAAATCGGCGATCTGTGCCATCTGGACATATCCCCAGAGGTTGAGCTTCTTGGAACGGATGATCGGGACCCCGAGGTCCACGCCCCAGATAGAGATATTTTCCTTCAGGCTACCGATGTTCGGCGGTGGGTTGAGGATGTCGGGAAGGTCGCCGCTGTTGATGAGCTGCGCCACCTGCTCTGGATCAAGGACCCCAAGCAGGTACTCGATGTGGTCAGCGTCGTTTCGGCCGGGGAACTGGTCGAAGTTATTAGGCACTCCATCTTTGTCGAAGTCTTTTGCACCGAGATAGAGGTTGCCGTCGTAGACCGCCGTCGCACCTGCAACCATCGGAATGATCGGGTTGAACTCATACGTCCCGCGCAAGCCGAGCAATCCGGGATGCTGCAACTCCCTGAAATTGTTGATCAGGAACTCCCATCCGATCTGTTTTGTATGACCACCGGTGTGCAATCCGATACGTTTCACCTGTGGCCACTCGATCGCGTTTGAGTAGCGACGCATGATCAACCCGAAACCGAGGGTGACATTGTCGAGGGAACCGGCACGAGCGAAAAGCGGATCACCGGGCAGACCATACCGCAGGTAATAAATCTTGTCGACTATGTCGGAACCTTCGTCCCAATCCTCCTCACGGAGGTTGCCATCCGCGTCAAAGTAAAGCGACAGGTCCAGCCCCACACCCCACTTGCCGATATGAAGGTCCGGCCTTAAGCTGAAGAACTGATAGGTCTTGCCCTCGATGACAGCTGCGCCGACTGCGCCGTTCATCGAAATGCCGGGACCGCGTCCCCCGCCGGAACGGTCGACCTCACCTTCAGCCTCCGGCTCAGGTTGATCGGGGACGTCCTCTGTTTCCCCGGGCTCCTCGTCCGGCGTCTCATCGCTCTGCTGAGGTACATCCGGGACAGGCTCAACAGGCTCGTCCCACTGCGGCAGGGGTTGGTCCGCCGGGTACTGGGAGACCGTGACCTCACCAGCACGATTTGCATAGGCCGAGTAGCCGGGACCGACATCCACCGACTGGCCCGAAAGAAGGCTACGCAGCTCGACCAACCCGTCGAGGGTGATCAGGGTGGTGTTGCCCTCCTGATCGACCAGGACCCAGAATTGAGTTCCCTTCACCGATGCGACCGATGTGGGAGTCAGGATCTGGATCGAGCCTTTCTGACGTTTCACGTCATTGAAGAGTTCGCCAACCTCCAGCCGTACACGTTTCACCAGCGAGTTGTCGGGCTGCCTCTGACCGTAGAGGGTGATCTGGGAGTTGGGCCGCATTTTGAGCTGGGAGCCGTCATCCGTAAAAGCGATCGCAGCGAATCCTTCCTCACCCGTGCGAATCTTGTCGCTGTCATAAATGACGGCACCAAAGGTGAGAGGTGTCCACGAACTGTCCCGATGGGCAAGCTCTGTGGGTCCCTTGCTGCTTAACGTGATCGCGATGACATCCGGTGCAGCAGCGTGCAGTGCGGTGGGCAGGCTCAGCAGGAGAGCAGTGCAGATGATGCTTACGAGGTTGATAGGTGTCGCTGGTTTCATGTCTCCCTCCCCTTGTCCTGCAATCAAGCAGGTTGGTGCCGGAATTTATGGGTCTTCACAGGAATTTGTGCAGCATAGCTCGGCTGATGAAGCTGTCAAGATCGCCTGAAGGCCGCAGGTCTCCAGGGGTGTCTTGACAGCTGGATTCTTGCACAAATTCGTAGGAGGAACCGGAATTGATAGATGGCGGACGCTGATAGCTCAGAGCAAATGTTGACCGGGTTCTTCCCGCTTGAGAAGTTAAAATAGTACCCCGTACAACAGGATTTCTACACTGACAGACGAAATCTCTAAGTTTCGGCCGGGCTTCTCTGACAGGAGAACAATTTTCTCGTTTGAAGCCGACAGTTCCACGTCAGAACCTACCGTGGGTTCTGCCAGTCTGTATGTGTGCTGTAACGGGCTTGTTATCCAGATTTCAGAAAGTCGCTGCTGATTGTACTGATGTGCTAGCACATTACTCTCAATCAAACGCCAATAAGTTGTCCTTGCGAATGAAACGAAGAGTAGTGTGGCAATCTGTCGTTTATATTAAAGGATGTGTTGCTGTTGTGCCACTAAACTCTTAACCCTATTACAACTGACAAGTATTGGCCCATTAGATAGTCAGTGGTTCCATGTTCATGCTCTCAATATGCACAAATTCAACTACAGATTGCCAGGCTCGATTTTGTTATGCAAAATCGGCTTGCAATGACGACTAAGAAGCATTAATACATGGATCCTGACAAGAAATTGTGCGATTGTCTCCGGCTAAACAGGTTGTCAAGATCGCCTGGAGGACGCGCAGGTTCTCGGAGGAGCCTGAAAACAATCAGCAATTGCCTAAAACGCCTGCCCGATACTGAAATAGACCCTGAACCGATCCTCCCCGGGCCGCGGCTCGACATTGAATCCGAGGTCAACCCGTGCGAGACCGATGGGCGAGTCGACACGGATGCCAACTCCCGGCGTGTAGCGGATATCCTCCGCTTCAAACTGCGACGTGTTCGCCCAGACATTTCCGAGGTCGAGGAAGGCGGCGGCACCCACATATCGATAGATCGTCCGTCTGACTTCAAGTGCATTCACAATCAGCTTGACACGTCCCCCCATCGGGTTGCGGTTGATGTCGAGGGGGCCGAGAAGCTGGTAACCGAAGCCACGTACGGTGTTGGGTCCGCCCGCATAGAATCGCTCGTTCAGCGGGATGGCTGAGAGGCCACCACTTGTGGCGTCCATCCACCCAAGTTCGATCGAGGATGCGAATACGGTTTCCTCACCCCAGGGGACATAGCCGCGCACTGTCAGCTCGGACCGGACGAACATGCTGCTGCCGCCGCCGTACGCCCCGGCGAGTTCATTGCTCCATTCTGCGAAGAGTCCGCGACGCGGGTTGAAGAGGTTGTCGCGTGTGTCGAACAGAATCGACGGACGGAAACTGCGGATACGTGTGTCGATCCGTTCCGGAATTTCCGCGACACGGACATTTCGCAGTTTGGCGGTCTCATGACGATAGGTGAAAGTCACACGCGACTTTTTCAGGAATTGGTGACCTGCGGTCAGCCTGCCGCCATTTCGATAGATTTCGTAACCGGGTTCCTGGCGGTATTCGGTACTCAGGTTGAGGTCGGACCGCCACCGTGTGTTAAAGGTCCAGGGATCGGTGAACTGACCTTCGAGTGAACGCTGGATCAGGCTGATACGGGTGCTTACACCGATCTTCATCGCTGTCCCGGCGAGGTTGGTGTTGAAAACCTCGAGTTTCCCGCGTAGACGGTCAAGGGAGCCGTACCCGGCAGAGACACTGAACTCTTTGGGAAGAGCTTCGCGTACCTCCACCAGCACATCCTTGAGCGTGGAGTCCCCGTTGGCTGGTTCCACCGGCCGGATGAAGACACTCTGGAAAAGCCCGGTCAGATAGAGGGTGCGCTGAGTTTCCAGGAGCCGCGAATAAACGACAACCTCCTCCGATTTAAAACGCAGCTCGCGGCGTATGACATTCTCACGTGTGATTTCGAAACCTTCAACCCGAATGTCACCGATCCTGAACTGACGATTTTCCTGCAGGGTAAAATCGATCAACGCAAGGTGTAAGGTGGAATCAACACGGACATCCGGCTCGACAGCCGCTTCGAGGTAGCCGCGATCCGCATAGAGGCGGAGAATCGCGACTGTCGCATCGTCGGTACGTCTTCGGATCAGGGCATCCCCGGGCTTGATGCCGATCTCCTTCAAGAGTCGCTCTTCCGGCAGTAGAGTGTTGCCGAAAAAGGAGATCCCCTCGATTCGGGTCAACTCACCCTCATGAACCGTAAGCTGGATGTTGACTTCTCGAGATGTGCTGTCAATGCTGACAACCGGGCGCTCAAAATAGGCTTCGAGATAGCCATTATTGTGATAGAACCTTGTAAGCTGACGGATGTCCTCATCCAGGATGGAGCGGTAATACCAGTAACGGTGGAAGATGGATGAAGGACGCGACAACATGACCTTGTGAAGCCGTGAGTCGGAGAAGGCAGCGTTCCCATCGATCGTCACTTTGTTGATTTTGAAACGTGTTTCATCTGCGGAAAAGGCCGGCGCGGCGAAAGCAACTCCGAGTAGGATAATCAGCAGGCTGGTGAACGCGCATCTCGATCTCATTTAAACCTCACCTTGTAAATGAGGTCGAGCCCAGTCTGACCGGTCTGGTCTGTCTGACCCTCCACTGAGAAGTAGCGCGAGAGACGGTAATCGAGTTTGATGCCCTGTTCGTTCATGTGCCCGACACGGGTCGTGTAGGTCACTTCCATACGATCGGTCAATCGCTTCGAGGCAAGGAGCTGCGGCCCCCAGGAGCGATTGACATTAAAAAGGTTGCCTTCGACCGACATCTGCTCAAGCCCGAATGCGGTTCCCACTTTCCGTGAGACATAGCCCGAGATACGCTGGCTTGAGAGGTCCTCCGCGCGCTGACGCAGGATATCCGCCATAGTTGTGCCCCCAGGGCTGCGTCCGGCAAGCTGCTCACGTGTCGCTCCGACAGTCAGCAGTGAGATGATGTCCGACTCGCTCTGGGGTGGGTCGGAGGTCAGTGTCACCACGGCCTGTTCGACATCGCCCTGCACTTTCAGGGTGATGGTGTAGGCCTTGCCGTCCGAGGTTTGGTAGGGTTTGAGCGCAGATTCAGCGTGGAGATCGACAATCGGATTGATACGTGTCGCGCTGGCAAAGTCGAGGACTCCAGTCTCAACTCGGAATCTGCGGTCGAGGAAGAAGACATATCCCTCTTCGACACGGGCGCGGCCGTTCATCGAGAGACGTTCGAGGTTTCCGAGGAAGGCGAGGTCGAGGTTCAGGCGAATCCTCGCCAGGTTATTGTCCACCCAGGTCTGATTGCTCTCACGTATGCGGACATTCAGATCGGTACGCTTCAGGAAGGGATTCATCTCCGGCTTGGGTCTTCCGCTCTCGCGCAGGAGTTCTACGATCTCCCAGGGCTGGAATCTCCGGTAATAGCCGCACTCTCCGAGATAGAGGTCACCATCGAGCAGGTATCGTTCCCCGCTCGAAGTCAGCCGAAGTTCGGTCTGCTTCACTGTCAGTAAAAAATGCCCCTGCTGACGCAGCTGGAGGTTCTGCCCCTTGCCGCGTAAGTCGAAACCGGTCAGATCAACCTTGTCATGGGAAAGAGTGCCATCTGCGTGGAATCTGCCCTGGTCCAACGCGAAGCTGAGGGTGTCCAGCACCACCTTCTTTCGATCGAATCGCAGTTTGATTGTGCCCTGTGTGATCGCGGATTCCATTCCCGCAGGGTGTATCGTCAATCCGCGAACCAGCACATCACCGTCGATATCCGGGTTGTCGGTCGGCCCCCGGATTGTCAGAGTCGAACGGAAGAGCCCCTGCAGACGACGGACACCAGGTGTGAAGGGTTGAAGCATGGAAAGGTTCAAACCCTTCGCAACAAGGCGCAGGTCGAGATAATCCGTCGTGAATTGACCGTCCCCGGTGAACACTTCGCGGTTTTCCACATGGAGGATATAGCTGGTCTGGAAAGATTCCCAGTTACGGTGGGTGAGCGAACCCTGCAGATTGAACTTCGCATCCGCGATTGAACCACGCAGGGAGTCGAGGGTCAGCACAGAGTCGCGCAGCACCGCGCGCAGGTTGATGTTCTGTACCTCCGGTGTCTCCGAGGTGAGACGGAACCTTCCCTGGCGGACGACCAGGTCTCCTTCGAGTCGAGGACGTTTCACGGTGCCATTGATCTTCAGACGATATGTGCTGCGTCCCGCCTGGATCACCTTCTGCTTCAGGAAAGGATTAAAGAGCAGCATGTCGATCTGGCTCGCTTCCGAACGCCCGCTGAGGTAGCTTCGACCGTCGATAACCGGCAGCCCTTCCTCGTTCCGGTGCAGTCCGATCCTGAGCGACGCCCACGAACGGTTTTCTCCGAAGAAGACTTCCAGGTTGCGCAGGTCAAGCAGGTCTTGATTCAGTTGAATGTCCCCGCGCAAGGAGTCCATCTCGACATTCTGGTATCGAGGCGAAGCCACGCTGAAACTGACCTCACCGCCGGGTGAACGGATCGATCCGGCGAAGCTCGCCTGGAAGGCGAGGATCCCCGCCAGGTCGGGCGGGGCGGGCAGGAGTGAGGTCAGGGTCGAAGTGTGGATGTCATGACCTTGCAGTGCAAGGATGATCGAATCGGCTGCGGGCCATTCAAACCACCCTGAGGAGCTGCCAAGCGAGGTAAATCCATCGGGGCGATCCACCTCGGGTGAGGGAAATGAGAAGGTGATCGGCTGATCGGGAATCTGGAAAAGATCGAGAACGGCATCTCCTTTTTTCGCGGTGAGGTCGCTCGAACCCTTGATGCGGAGCAGTAGCGAATCGCGGATCACCTGTAGACGATTGACCTGGAGGATTGAATCTGCAAGACTTGCGCTGAGGTGCAGACCATCCGCCTGATGATCGCCATAGCGGGGCATCCCCACATGCGCGAGGAGGCTGACCTCGGGATTGTTCAGGGTGCCCTGCGCGGTCAGAAAATAGCTGTAGGTTCCCTCAATGCCCGGGAAGCCGAAGGGCGGTTGTGAGGTGTCGATCTGCACTGGATTGGACCTGGCGATTGTCTTGCCGAGCAGGATGTTTCCTTTGTCATAGGTCACGCTCCCGCGCAGAGAATCGACTGGAAAATTGCGATAGAGGAGTCGATCACCCTGGATACGTGCCTCGATGTGCGGTTCGCTGGTCGACCCCTCGATGGTTCCGGATGCCTGCAAGCGTCCTTTCAGCTCAGAGATGTTTGCCAGTTCCACCAGGGGGGCGAGGTCATCGACCCGGAAATCGAAGTCCCCGAGCAGCAACCCCTGCCCGTACTTCAGGCGTAGATCGAGGGCGGAAGCTGCCTGCCTGATCCGTATACTCGCGGTGCCGGCATTTGAACGGACCGCCGCGGTGAAATCGGGGAGGGGCTGCTCCCGGTAGCGCACATGTTCCAGGGCAAGATCGCCGCGCACGTCCATCAAACGCGGGACAAGGAGTGGACCGGAAGAGATCAGCCCCCCGCGGACAACCCCCTGGTAGGGTGTTTCGGCGTGATAAAGTTCGCTCCAGGCCCGACCGAGATCGACCGACTCGAGCTGGATGTCGAGGGCATGAGTCAGCAGGCTGTCCAGACGCAAATAACCGCTGAGCGCGATTCGCCCATTTTCGTACTCGGTTGTATAACTGTTCAGGTGCAGCGAGTGACGCTGGAACATGGCGTTCATCCGCCCCTGTTGAAGATGGGCGCGGGGGAAGATCAGATGCGAATACTCCAGGTCACCGAGGAGGCGTGGGTTCGCGAGAGTACCATCGATGGAAAGCGAGAGCGACACATCCCCCCGTACAGGGACAAAGAGCGGACCCAGCCGGTCCGCAAACTGGTTTGAGAGTATTTCCGGCGAACCGGTGATGGTAACCTGCGCGGTCAAAGCGTCACGTTCGCCTGCCAGGTCGAGCCCTCCCTGCCCGCTGATCTCGAACCCCGGCGCGGAAAATCCGAGGGTGTCGACGCGTAGAGTTTCCCCTGTGTATTCCCCCGTTACAACAATGCCATTAAGAAAAACCGGAAGTTCGCGGTAGAGGCCTGACAGGCTTGTTGCGCGGGTCTGGAATCGCCAATGCGTCGTATTCGAGCTGAAGAGGGAGGCGTCAAGTCCGTCTATTTCGCCATGCAGGGGAAGCTGCTGATCCTGGTACCTCACAAAGCCATCACGCAATCTTACCTGGTCGAGTGAGACATTCCACTGAGGGGATTCAGCGCTGCCGACATGGGTGGTATCGGGTGCCGGAAAAGATGGCAGATTCAGGAGCTGTCCGGTTGAATCCCGTTCAAGCACAACTCGCAGAGAATCCAGCGACAGGCTGTTGATCCGCAGGTTTCGTCTCAGAAGTCCAGCCAGGCTGTAGGTCAGTTCCATACGGTCGATGGAGATGGTCTCCAGCCCCGACGATGTTGTCTTTTGCCGAATGGAAAAATCTTTCAGAGTTAAATGACTGACGAGATTGGTTTCGAGTTCTCCGATTGTGACAGGTAGGTTGAACAGCGAGCTTAGTTGTCGGCTGGCCAGGTCACGGAGCAGTCTCTCACCGGGGGGAGTCGTTAGCAGAAAGAGCAGCACCCCAAGCAACAGAATGAGAGAGCCTGTCAGACTTTCGATCCAGGAAAGCAGCCGCCGCACCGTCATCTCCATGGTGATCAGTCTGGAACAGATGGAGGAACCGGTTGCATCGTGTGAGCGCTCGTGTGACTCTGCGGGCAAGTTGGAATGGCGCACGATGGAAACAACCGTGATTGAAGAGGATACGCAGAGAAGAGGGGTCTCGTCCAGAAGGGGAGAGCGTAATGGATGAACCATCCGGGGAACGGGAGACGGGTGAACATGGTTTTGCCCGGATTATCAGGTCGGCGATGGTTCAGGAGGAATTGCGGCGGTGATCCCACAACGCGGTCAATTCATCTTGAAATTGGCACTACCTCCCGGCGGGTTGTCGGTGAGGAGTAAACCGGGTGGTCGGGGGGGTAGATGGAGTAAAAAGTCTTTTCTCAGGATTCTTTGGAAGTTTCCGAATCCACGAAGGGCTCTTCCGAGCCGAGTTGAAGGATTTTCATTCCGGCAGCGTAGTCCGTTTCGCGTACCTCGGTGATGTTCAGGAGTCGACGCACGAGGCTGTTCATCCGCTGGATGGTTTTGGGGATGCGGTGGAGCTGATTCGCGAGTTCCGGTGGGGCTAATTCACGCATCTGCCGTTCGTAGAGATCATACACTCCGCTGATGATGGCGAGGGGGTTATTGAATTCGTGGGCGACCGAGGCGGCCATCTGCTGAGCGGTGCGCAGCCTTTCGCTTTCAAGCTGCATCTCACGGCTCGCTTTCAACTGCTGGAGAGCGGTCTCGAGTTCACGCGTCCGTTCCTGGACCTTTATCTCAAGCTGACGGTTCGCGCGTCTCATCGCGAGCATCTGCATCAGGTAAACCCCGAGGAAACCGCCCGCCACCAGCAGGACCATCAGCACAGCAAACCACCAGGTCCGCCACCAGGGAGGAGTGATGATCACATCGACCATCGCGCCCGTGTCGTTCCAGACGCCGTCATTGTTCGAGCCCTTCACACGGAAGGTATATCGTCCCGGGTTGAGGTTGGTGTAGTTCACAAACCGTCGTGTCCCCGCCTGCACCCAGTCCTGGTCGAAACCATCGAGACGGTAGGCATACTGATTTTTGCGCGAGTTGGTGAAATTGAGGGCAGTAAACTCGAAGGAGATATGGTTGTTGGCATAGGGGAGTGTGACCGACTGCCTGCCCTTAAGGGCTGAGTTGTAGGGCAGTTCGTGATCGATCGCCCGTATGGTCGTGATTTCGATCGGGGGGACATATTTGTTTTCGCGAAGGTTGTGCGGGAAAAAGGAATTGAGGCCGTGCAGACCACCGAAAAACAGCTCGCCACTTTCCGCACGAAAATAGGCCGCCTGGTTAAACTCATTGCTCTGCAGGCCATCATTGGCGTCATAGTTACGAATGATCCCGGAGTGATAATCGAAGTGAGAGAGTCCCAGGTTGGTGCTGAGCCAGATATGGCCAACTTCATCGGGCAGAATCCCATAAATGACATCATTCGGCAGACCGTCACGAGTATAAAACTGCTCGAAGCGGTTCTCTTCCGGGTGGAAGAGGTTCAGACCGCCTGGTGTGCCGATCCAGATGCGTCCGAGGTCATCTTCCATGACACAGAGAATGACATCCTGGCTGATCGAGTTGGAGTCTCCCTCCTGGTGGTGGAAGGTTGTCAGCGCGCCGGTGTTTGAGTTGTGGAGTGTGAGACCTGCACCACGTGAACCAATCCAGACCTGTCGTTTCGAATCCTGATAAATGCAGGTGATGATGTCACGATTCATGGTTGTGGGATCATCCGTGCTGCGCCGGATACGTGCGACTTCGCCGGTCTCGATATTGATAATGACGAAACCGCTGTTCCCTGTGCCGATGAAAAGTCGGCCCTCATCATCCTCGAAGATGGCACGTATCCATTCATCCCCGAGATCGTGGCGTGCACCACTCCTGCGACTGAACTTGGTGAAGGTGCCATGTTTCTCATCCATCCGCAGCAGGCCGCCATCCCTTGTTCCGACCCAGAGGGTGCCGAAACAATCGCGATGGATGGCACGTATTCGGTTGGTCGTGAGGCTGCCGGGGTCGTTTGGGTCGTGACGGAAATGAGTGAACGTGTTACGCTTGCGGTCGATCCGATTTAACCCGCCGAGGTCAGTGCCCACCCAGAGTGTGCCATCCACATCGACAAAAATCGCCCGGACGTCCCCATGGCTTAGGCTGTTGGGGTTGTTGGGAATGGACCGTATCAGGTTAAAACGGTTCCTCGAACGGTCGAATCGTGAGACACCGCCACCATTGGTCCCGATCCAGATGCCTCCCGATCTGTCCTCGAATAAACAGGTGATCAGATCATTCGCCAGGCTGGTCTGTTCAATGGGGTCGTGTCGGAACCGTTCGAACCGATCAGCGTGTAACGCCACCCGGAGCAGTCCCTCTTTTTCAGTGCCGATCCAGAGCGAATTTTCACGATCAATCAGCAGGGCGGAAATTGTCGGCTCATCTTCCTGTCGGTTTTCGCTGAGCAGTCCGAGCGGGTTTCTCACCACTCGCAGCGATGGATCAATCCGGTTGAGCCCGTTTGAGGTGCCCACCCAGATTGCGCCATCCGGGCCTTCGACAAGGGAAGTGACGTTGTTGGATGTGAGCCGTTGCATGGTGGACGAGCGGGTGGAGTAGTGGTGAAAAAGCCCTGTCGCGGGGTCGAAACGGTTCAACCCACCCAATACTGTTCCCACCCACACCCAGCCCTGGCTGTCCAGAAGAAGAGTTGTAACAAAGTCGCTCGCAAGTGAGCCCTGCTCCTCGGGCTGATTGCGGAAATGTTCGATTTTGCCGGTTTCGGGGTCAAGACGGTTGATGCCCCCGCCATAGGTGGCGATCCAGATTCTTCCATCTCTATCTTCGACCAGGCTGCGGACTTCGTTGTGGCTGATGGTACCTGGCTGGTCCGGTACGTGGGTATACCGGTAGAAACGGTCTTCCTCGGGACGGTAACAGCTTACGCCCCCTTCGTATGTGCCCGCCCAAATCCAGCCACGGCTGTCCATCAGCAGGGTGTGAACCCAGTAACCGCTCAATGTGGTGGGGTCGCCCCGAAGGGGTTTGAAGGCGGAAAAGGAATAGCCGTTGAAGACATTGATTCCATCCTGGGTGGCGATCCAGACAAACCCCCGGCTGTCCTGCAGGATGGCATTCACCGAGTTCTGGCTTAATCCGTCATTGCTGTCAAGCCGATCGAATCGGAGGTAGGAATACTGGGCTGCCGATGCGACACACACAACGAGTAAAGACAGTGAGAGGAGGAGCAGCTTCAGTCCCCACAGGGTATTGAGAGGATTGCCTGACGGTCTGCCCACAAGAGATCCTGGTTGTCCTGACGAATGGAACGGGCTGTGCGTGTGGATTGCACGACTGTAAGGTAGCACGGCGAATCCCAAAATTCCAGAAAAAGCGAATAATCGCCAACAGGCTCGCTCCAGCCTTGTGGATCGCTTCCTCATGCTCTGATGAGTTCTGAGCAGCCTTCCCTTCGGGCGGCTTCTGGACGGGCCGCTTCGGCGTTGCTTTCGCTTCCCGCGGCACCACTGCGCGTGCACAAAGCGACTTGAATCGAACTCGTCCGGAAGTCGCAGAATCCGTCACAGTAGATGAAACGATCCACTATGGGTGATTGGCTCTTGCCCTTCTGTACTCCTCAAACCACTTTTGCGTGATCAACGGGAGCGTTATGCGACGAGCAGATGACAACAGCACTCCCCACCTGCCCCTGGGGGCGGAGTGGGTCCCTCAGCCATCTGCGGAGCAGGAGAAGGTGCGGCCTCATTCCGCGCGGCAGCAAGAGCAGCCGACTGCCACGACTAATCTACAGGCGGTCCTGGAAGAGAAAGAGGGAATGATGGAAATGCAACATGCTGCAAGCCTGATGGCAGATCATTTGTCTATGACGCTTCGCAAAAAGGTTCT